>Ga0209368_1000078_pt1 | contig 161824 bp, 166 predicted proteins | sample EBPBio242008_DNA_FD_185862 | JGI IMG/M metagenome (GOLD analysis project Ga0209368, IMG submission 185862) | Wastewater treatment Type I Accumulibacter community from EBPR Bioreactor in Madison, WI, USA - Reactor 1_4/24/2008_ DNA (SPAdes)... | ecosystem: Engineered > Bioreactor > EBPR >...
CCCGCCGGCCTCCTCGATCAAGGGCGCGACCGGCCATGCGCTCGGTGCCGCCGGCGCCTTCGAGGCGATCGCGACGGTGATGGCGATCGAGCACGGCATCGCCCCGCCGACCGCCAATTTCGACGCTCCGGAGCCGGAATGCGACATCGACTGCGTACCGAACCAGGCCCGGCCGATGCCGATACCAGCCGCCATGTCGAATTCATTCGCGTTCGGCGGCCTGAATACAGCGCTGATCTTCAAAACACTGAAATAACGCAAACCCTAAATGCTAATACTATTGGAATTGCGTTAGGATCTCAAAGAAATTGATCTGAAATCACAAAGCCCCTCGCTTGACAGCCTAAAACCTCAATGTTTTGTTATTATGGCCTATATGTCACAATAACGGAATAAAACGGCAATGAGGAAATTCCTGGCTCTCGTGGGGGTCGCCGCGTCGATCTCGTTTTCGTCCGTCTCGCCGGGCCAGGCCCAGCAGGCCGGCAGCATCGTCAATGTCGCGGTGATCGGCGAGCCCGCCTCGCTTGACCCCGGCATCGCCGCGACCGACCTCGTCGGCATGATCTCGCAGCATGTCTTCGAGACGCTGTTCACCTTCGACGGCAAGTGGAACGTCACGCCGCTCCTGGCCGAGGCGATGCCGAACGTCAGCGCCGACGGTACGGTCTACAAGATCGCCCTGCGGCAGGGCATCAAGTTCCATAACGGCCGCGACATGACCGCCGAGGACGTCGTCGCCTCGCTGAAGCGCTGGATGGAAGTCGCCTCGCGTGGCAAGCAGACCGCGCTTTACCTCAAGTCGGTCGCCGCGACCGGGCCGAACGAGGTCACCCTGACCCTCAGCCAGCCCTATGCACCGCTGCTCTCGCTGCTCGCCTTCAACAACTCCGCCGCCGCGATCATGCCGGCCGAGGCTCTGGCGACGCCGCTCAAGGAAGTCATCGGCACCGGCCCCTACAAGCTCAAGGAGCACAAGCCGGACCAGTATGTTCAGCTCACCCGCTTCGACGGCTACAAGCCGCGCAGCGAGAAGGCCGACGGCTTCGGTGGCGCCCGTGTCGCCAAGTTCGACGAGATCCGCTTCGTCCCGGTGCCGGACGCCAATACCCGCGTCGAGGCGGCCATCGCCGGCCAGTTCGACTATGTCGACTCCCTGCCCGTCGAAGCCTTCGCACGGCTGGAGAAGGGCAAGGCGAAGCCCGCCCTGCTGAACAATTTCGGCTGGCCGATCTTCGTGATGAACAACAAGGAAGGCCCGCTCAAGAACGAGAAGATCCGCAAGGCGGTTCAGGCGGCCCTCAGCGAGACGGACATGCTGGCAGCCGGCTTCGGCGACCAGAAATTCTACGCCGTCGACGGCGCGATGTATCCGGAAGGCTATGCCTGGCGCAGCGATGTCGGCGTCAAGGGCAACTACAACATCGCCGACGACAAGAAGGCCGCGGCGCTGCTCAAGGAGGCCGGGTACAAGGGCGAGCCGATCCGCATCCTGACCAGCCGCCAATACGAGTTCCACTACAAGATGGCGCAGGTCGCGCAGGTCTATCTGGAACAGGCCGGCTTCAAGGTCGATCTCCAGGTCAGCGACTGGGCGACCATGATCCAGCGCAACAAGAAGCCGGAGCTCTGGGAGGTCTTCATTACCCACAGCCCCTTCCTGCCGGAACCCGCGCTGAACTTCATCCTGTCGAAGACGGCCGGCGGCTGGTGGGATACGCCGGAAAAGGAAAAGGTGCTCAACGCCTTCAACAGCGCGACCAGCCAGGACGCCCGCGTCAAGCACTGGGTCGAACTGCAGAAGCTGATCTTCGAGCAGGCCCCGATCGTCAAGATCGGCAATTTCAGCGCGCTTTCGGCCGTCTCGCCGGGTCTCACGGGCTTCACCCCGTCGCCCTGGCCAGCGTTCTGGAACGTCGAGATCAAGCGCTAAGCCTCGAGCGCCGCGTTTCCCGGGAAGCGCGGCGCTTTCACATCAGCCTCCAGCCTAAAAAGCCTGCCATGCCCCGCGCCTCGCTTACCCTCGATCCCGCCACGGTCGCCGCCCGCATCGCCCCGCATGTCGCGGCCTGGAACAGCCAGACCTCGCCGGGAATGCTGATCGCCGTCCTCTCCGGCGGCGAGGTCGTGCATGAGGCCGCCTATGGCATGGCCGATCTCGCCAACGGCATCCCGCTCTCCAGCCGCTCCGTGGTGCGCATCGCCTCGCAGAGCAAGCAGTTCACCACCTGGCTGCTGCTGGCGCTGGAGCGCGAAGGCCGCCTGTCCCTGCAGGACGACGTCCGCACCCACCTGCCCTGGCTGCCCGATTATGGCCGGACGATCACCCTGCACCATCTCGCCTCGAATACATCGGGCCTGCGCGACATCCTGGAGATGATGACGATCGGCGGCGTGCCGATCCTCGCGCCCTCCTCGCGCCAATACGCCTGCGACGTCGTCGGCCGGCAGAGCGAGCTCAATTTCGAGCCGGGCTACGACCTGCTCTACAGCAACAGCAACTTCCTGCTGCTCTCCGAAATCCTGGAGAAGGTCTCGGGGCTCAGCTTCAACGACCTCCTGAAGGAGCGGATCACCGGCCCGCTCGGCATGCACGACACAGCCTTGATGCCACGCGACGACGTGATCCTGCCGCGGCTCGCCGGGCATCACCGCCGCGGGCCGGACGGCGCGTGGCTCAAGGCCGCCTGGGGCATCGCCATCGGCGGCGAAGGCGGCATGGTCTCGACCCTGCACGACATGATCATCTGGCAGCAGAACCTGCGGCAGCCGAAGATCGGCGACGCCCGGATGATCGCGCGCATGGAAGATGCCGGCGTGACGATCAACGGCGTCCCCTCGCCCTATGGCTACGGACTGGTGCGCGATAGCGGCGATCTCGGCGAGGCAGCCGGCCATGGCGGCTGGATCGCAGGCGCGCGCTCCGAGTCGGTGCGCTTCAAGGAGGCCGATCTCGGCATCGTCCTTCTCGCCAACCACGACGATTGCGCGCCCTATGTCCTCGCCCGCTCGATCGCGCGCGACCTGCTAGGCACCGCCAGCGAGCGGCGGAAGCAGGAATTCGACCTTCTCGCCGGCACCTATCGCGACGAATCCGGCGACGACGCGTTCCAGATCGAGCTGCGCCAGGGCCAGCCCTATCTGGTGATGAACATGGGCGGCGCGCCGCTCCTGCCCGTTGGCGATGGAAGCTGGCAGCCGCAGGCCTCGATCCCGGCTTTCGCGCTGAAGCTGGAAGCCGATAACGCGCTCTCGGCAACGCGCTTCGGCCGGACCCGCCGTTTCATTCCGATCGCTCCGACCGCAACCCCGGTCGACCGCTTCGCCGGCAGGCGCTTCGCGGCGGAATCCGGCGCGTTCCGCGGCGAGACCCACAAGGCAGGCTCGGAACTGCACCTCACCCTGTCCTCACCCGAAGGCAGCCAGCGCGTGAAGCTTATCGCCCATGGCGACGACTTCTTCTTCGCCCATCCCGTCAGCGCCGAGGTTCATGACCAGTGGCGCGTCTGCCCCTGGGTGCTGCCCTGGCTCTTCACCGTCCGCATCACGACCGATCGCCTGATCATCAACAGCGATCGCACCAAGCGGCTCGTGCTGAGTGAGATGGTTCGGTAGGCGCCAGAACCACCACCCTTGTCATTCCGGGGCTTCGCGTAAGCGAAGAACCCGGAATCCACGACCGGGCGAGCCGCCAGCAACCGAACACCCAATATCTCTCACCCCGTCGTGGGTTCCGGGTTCGCGCCTGCGGCGCACCCCGGAATGACAAAGCCCCTTCTTAAGAGCAGCCCATTCTCCCCAGCCGCTGCCCGCTTACCGCACTCACACCCCCCCGGAATGAAGTTCGGATTGCTCTGAATTGGCAATGCGGGTTGGCACGCGGGGGGCTCCCGTCACACCTATCCCACCGTGAGCGCCCATTTGCGCGTTGCGATGAACGCAACTCCTGCTGGCGTTGCGAATCGCGATGATGGGGCCAGATTGGCCGCATCGGGTGTTCGCGGGCAGCGAACAACCCGTTCCTGAATCGTCACCTACCATGGCAAGCTGGCGTCCCGATATCTGGCGGCAGAAACCAGAAAGGGACGAACATGGCTCTTCAGCTCACCGGCCTCCATCATCTGACTGCGATCACCGCCGACGCGCCCGGCAACAAGCGGTTCTACACCGACACACTCGGCCTGCGCCTCGTCAAGAAGACCGTCAACCAGGACGACACCTCGGCCTATCACCTGTTCTACGCGGATGGGCAGGCGAGCCCTGGCACCGACATCACCTTCTTCGACTGGCCGACAGCGCCGGAGCGGCGCGGCACGCATTCGATCTCGCGCACCGCGCTGCGGGTCGCGGGCGAGAATGGCCTGAACTGGTGGCACGAGCGCCTATCGACCAGCGGCCACGCCAAGTCTCCCGTGGCGCTTCTGGATGGCAGGGCCTCCTTCGACGCCGAAGACCCGGAAGGCCAGCGCCTGCGCTTCGTCGACGACGGTGGCAGCGGCGACGCTCATGCCTGGTCGGGCAGCCCTGTTCCGGCCGAACACCAGATCCGGGGCCTCGGCCCGATCACGATCAGCGTCCCCGATCTCGGCCCGACCGAAGCCGTGCTGACGCGGGTCATGAACATGCGGCGCGAACGCAGCTACGCCTCGCCTGACGGCAAGGGCGAGGTGCATGTCTTCGCGATGGGCGCAGGCGGCCCGGCAGCGGAGCTGCATGTCGCGGTCCAGCCCGGCCTGCCGATCGCGCGGCAGGGAGCCGGCGGCGTCCACCATGTCGCCTTCCGGACCCCGGATCTCGAAGGCATGACGGGCTGGGCGCGCCGTCTGGCGGAGAACCGGATTCCGTCCAGTGGCGAGGTCGAGCGCTACTATTTCCGCTCGCTCTATTTCCGCGAGCCCGGCGGCAATCTGTTCGAGATCGCCACCGATGGTCCGGGCTTCGCGGTCGACGAGCCCCTGGAGACGCTCGGCGAGCGGCTGGCGCTGCCGCCCTTCCTCGAGGGACGGCGTGCGCAGATCGAGGCCGGCCTCAAGCCGCTGACCTAGGACGGCGGGCTGCAGGGCGGGCATGCCTTGGTCAGCCCTATATCGCCTAGCCGCCGTTGGCGGCGAGGCAACTGCACGGGGCGAAGGCCTTGCCTTCGCCCCGAAACGCATTCAGGCCGTCAGCTCGGTCGACTTGATCATGTATTTGAACGTATCGGGGTCGAGGCAGTCGAGCAGCGCTCCCGCGACCTCCGCCTGCGGATACATCAGGAAGCCGACCTTATGCTTTGAGCCCGGCAAGACGAGGTCGTGCGCGACATTGTAGCCGAGCCAGTTGCCCTCCCAGGCGCCGAACAGCACCCGCCGCGCCGCGACGACCTTCGGATCATCGACTGTGTTGTTTCCCGGGGGCTCCTCAAGGACGACCTTGCGGACATCCGCAGGATCGGTCGCCACCCAGCCATAGCCGTCGAGCCAGATCTCCGCCCGACAATGCTGGGCCTTGGTGATGACGTCCGAACCCGTGCCGAGGCTCTTGTAGCCGAACTTCGAGGAGGCGACGCGGATGCCGTAGATGTCTCGGGCCGGTATGCCGACACTGCGGACCAGCGCGACATAGAGCGCGTTCAGATCGGCGCATTTGCCGCTCAGATTGCCGGTCCGTAGCATCGAGCCGACGTCGCCTGTGCCACAGCCCCGGGTCTTGGCGTCGCGAAAGGTGTTTGCCACGACCCATTCATAGATCGCCCGCGCCCTGTCGAGGTCGCCAACCTTGCCGGCGGCTGCTTTCTCCGCGGTCTCTCGAACGATGCCGTCAGTCGGCATCAGTTCCGTCGCCTCGAGATAGAGCTTGCGGTCGGCCTCTCCCAACGCTGGCACGGCAGATTTCGTCGCAAGCTCCTCGGCCCGATCGCGCAATGAGAAGCCACTGCGGACCTCGACGCGCGGGGCGGTCTCGCCATCCTTGAAGACGAGGTGCAGAAGCTCGGCCCCGTATTTCTGATCACGGACGATCTCGGCGGACAGCGCATTGGTCTCCCAAGCGTTCTTGCCGGGCTTGATCCACTCATCCTCGCGCATCGAGGGCAGTGGAATCCAGGCCTGTGCCTTGCCGTTTGCCGGCAGATCGAGACGCATCGCCACCTCGAAATCACGCCAGGCCCCAGGTTCGGGCGCGAAGGCCGCCACCTGCGCGCCGGCAGGGCCAGGGAGAGCCAAAGCGGCTGCAGCACAAGCACCGGTCTTCAACATGTCGCGACGGCTGATCATGGCGGCGTCTCCTTTTCCCCTCGGTTGTTTTTCGGTGGCGTGGAAGGCAAGGCCGCGAGCACTGCCGCAACCGACGGGCTCGTCCAATCGAGCGGCTCGGCAGCTTTGAACGCAGGCCTGAGACCGCGATCGAGCACGAAGCTCGTCGGCAAGCCCTCGACCTGCCAGGTCTTCATCGCGCCGCGGTCGCGATCGAGCAGGATCGGAAAGGCGACGGGGCGATCACGGAAGAAGTTGCGCACCCGCGCATCGACCTCGCCGACACTGACCGCGAGGATGGCCGGGCTGCCTTTCCCCACGGCGGCAAGAGCGTTCAGCGAAGCCATCTCTTCGATGCAGGGCGCGCACCAGGTGGCGAAGAAATGAACGATGACGGGCGCGCCGCGAAATTCAGCGAGATCGATGCCGGGGCCGTCAAGCTGGCTGAGCGCGAGCACCGGCACCGCCTCGGCGGGCCATGGGCGGAGTTCGTCGGCCGCACAAGGTGCACTGGCGATCACAAGCGAGACGGCGGCCAGCAGAATTCGCCGGAACAGCTCCAGCCTGCAACCCAGTCGATGAGCGCCCCGAAACTCGGGAGCCTTGACGGCAGCCACGGCGCATCTTGCGGGCAAGCTTCAGGAAACGTCAATTTCTACTTTTGATGGGGCGAACGCGGGCAGAGCGGCAGCAGCGGAGCCGAGAGGTCGTGGCATGCCTGCCCGCCTGCTGCGGGTTGCCAAGCGGGAAAGCCTCGCCATGTGCTGGTTTCGGATCGCGGCCGGGCTTCGGCGTGCCGGCGAATTCTCCGACGCCAAGATCGCTTCCGCACGTCTCGCATCTGGCCGGCGCCTCGCCTCCCTGACCGCAAGGCAGCCTGACCATGGACGACGAGTTCGATGACAGCCCGCTTGTCTTCGACACTCCCCGCTCTGCGTCGCCTGCGATCACGCCCATCCCGACAGCAAGAGCAAGCCGGCGCAACTCGCGCCGCCAATCGTGGCGCATCCGACGCTCAGCTTGACGCCATCTTCGGCTGGAGCGGTCGCGGGATGGCCGCTCTGTACACAAGAAGGCGAACCGGACGTGGCTTGCTCAAGAGGTTGCCACGCTCCTGATCCCGGAAGCGAATTCGAACGTCTATTCCCGCACCCCGTCATCAGGCGCGGGGAGCACAGCTAAAAATGCAGGTAAATCAAATCATTAGAAAAGAGGTGGTGGGGGAAGCAGGACTCGAACCTGCGAAGGCATAGCCAGCGGATTTACAGTCCGCCCCCTTTGCCGCTCGGGACATTCCCCCGCCTGCGCCCTTGATCGGCTCTGTGAGCCCAGGGCCACCGACATGTCACTTTCGCGACGACCGGTAGGCGCGGCCGGACTTATGGTGACCGGGCCGCGCCCTGTCAACGGCAAAAAGACCGATCATGCGAATTCGTTGTGAAGGCGAGGCAAGCCACCCGGAAAAACCAATCAATCTGCGGCCGACATGCGGTCCAGTACGAAGCTCGCGCGTTCCGCGACGCTCACGCGGAGCAATTCGACGAGTGCGTAGCCGTAGCGGGGATAGGTTTCTGCCATGACCGCGCAGGTTCGCTCCGACTCGGCGAAATCCTGCTTGCGCTCGGCATCCTGCGAGAAGATCTCGCGCCAGGGCGGAGCGATGAAGACCGTCCGGCGGTAACGCAGTTCCCGCGCGGCCCGCTCGACAGGGCCGGGAACCGGCAGGCCGCAAAGCGCCAGATATCCCGCGATATCGGGGAGCCCCCGGTCGAAGAAGACGCGCTCCCCGCCGGCACGAGCCTCGGCATGGCTGCGCAGATCGGCCGCCAGCATCAATTCGGCGAACAGAGCCGGATCGACCCAGGGCAGCCCCCGGCCACCGTTCGCCTGCTGCTCCCTGATGATCGCGCGTCCCGCCTCGGGGCGCACGGCATGGCCATGGGCCGCCAGCGCCTCGATCAGGCTCGTCTTGCCCGAACCTGGACCACCGGTAATCACGATCGGCCTGTCCGTTTCCTGTGGCATCTTGGCTCCTTTTCTCGTGGGATATGTCGGCAAAAGATGGTTCGCGCTGGCCAAGCGCGTCGTGCCGTGGCACGGCAATCCGGCAATCACTGGAGAGAGCGATGGCTCCGCCGTTCCGCCCGAAACATGCCAGGCCCGCAGGGGGCAGACCGGGCGCCCGCCGCCCCGACGGACCGCCGCCGCACCGGCCGGGCGACATCGACGAGGCCGTGCTCTATGGCGTGCATCCGGTCGTCGAGGCGCTGAAGAATCCGCAGCGGCGCCACCGGCGCCTGCTCGCCACGGAGAATGGGCTGCGCCGCCTGCAGGAGCAAATCGACCCTCTGCCGCTCGAGGCCGAGATCGTGCGCCCCTCCGAGATCGACCGGCTGCTCACCCCCGATTCGGTGCATCAGGGCCTCTATCTCGTCTGCGATCCCCTGCCCTCGCCCGATCTCGACAGCCTGCCCGACGATGCGGTCGTGCTGGCGCTCGACCAGGTCACCGATCCGCATAATGTCGGCGCCATCCTGCGCTCGGCCGCTGCCTTCGCCGCGGCTGCCGTGATCGTCACGATCCGGCATTCCCCGGCGGCGACCGGCGTGCTGGCGAAATCCGCCTCCGGCGCGCTGGAGCATGTGCCGCTGATCGCCGTGCGCAATCTCGGCGATGCGCTGGACACGCTGGGCAAGCGCGGCTTCCTGCGCGTCGGCTTCGATTCGGACGGTGACGTTTCGCTGGACGATGTCGCGCTGCGCCGCCCGCTCGTGATGGTGATGGGCGCCGAGGGCAAGGGCCTGCGCCAGCGCTCGCGCGAACTCTGCGATCATGTCGCGCGGCTCGAAGTGCCCGGCACGATCACCAGCCTCAACGTCTCCAACGCGACCGCGATAGCGCTCTACGCGGCCAGCCGGCGCCGCTGAGCGGCAGGCTCTCGGCGCCGGAAAAAGAGGCGCTTTCTGCGGTTTCCGGTCCGCAAAATCTCCCTCGCCGTTAGTCTCATAGACGAACGGTGCAAGACCAAGTGCCTGATTGCCCCTGCGACAATCCGCGCGCAATCCTCTGAAGCGAGCTGGAGTGACGGGACTCACCCGTCTTCCGGCCGCGCGGCCACCGTCACTGAGAACGTGAACCGCGCGAAACGAGGTTGCCGGGCTTAAGCCCCGGCTTCAGGGCTTCACCAGGGGAGACAAACGCCATGAGCATGGCATCGCAAGCATCGGGAACGAGGGCCACGCCCCGCCCGATGACCAAGGAGGAAAAGAAGGTCATTCTGGCCTCGTCGCTCGGCACGGTGTTCGAGTGGTACGACTTCTATCTATACGGCTCGCTCGCCGCGATGATCGGCGCGCATTTCTTCTCGGCCTTCGACCCCAACACCCGCGCGATCTTTGCGCTGCTGGCGTTTGCGGCGGGCTTCCTCGTCCGGCCGTTCGGCGCGCTGTTCTTCGGCCGCCTGGGTGACCTCATCGGCCGCAAGTACACCTTCCTCGTCACCATCGTGATCATGGGCGCCTCGACCTTCCTGGTCGGCCTCCTTCCCAGCTACGCCACGATCGGCTGGATCGCGCCGGTGGTCCTGATCGCCCTGCGCATGCTCCAGGGCCTGGCGCTCGGCGGCGAGTATGGCGGTGCGGCGGTCTATGTCGCCGAGCACGCCCCCGTCGGCCGTCGCGGCTTCTATACCTCGTGGATCCAGACCACGGCGACGCTCGGCCTGCTGCTCTCGCTGATCGTCATCCTCGGCATCCGCACCACCATGGGCGAGGCGGAGTTCGCCGCCTGGGGCTGGCGCATTCCCTTCCTCGCCTCGATCTTCCTGCTCGCGATCTCGGTCTGGATTCGCCTCCAGATGCAGGAATCGCCGGCCTTCAAGAAGATGAAAGAAGAGGGCACGGGCTCGAAGGCGCCGCTCTCGGAGGCGTTCGGCCAGTGGAAGAACGCCAAGATCGCGCTGCTCGCGCTGTTCGGCCTCACCGCCGGCCAGGCCGTCGTCTGGTACACCGGCCAGTTCTACGCGCTGTTCTTCATCCAGAGCATCCTCAAGGTCGATCTCTACTCGGCCAACGTGCTGATCGCCTGGTCGCTCATCCTCGGCACCGGCGGCTTCATCGTCTTCGGCGCGCTGTCGGACAAGATCGGCCGCAAGCCGATCATCCTGGCCGGCTGCCTGATCGCGGCGCTGACCTATTTCCCGCTGTTCGGCGCCCTCACCAAGGCCGCCAACCCGGGCCTCGCCGCTGCGCATGAGAACGTCAAGGTCCAGGTCGTCGCCGATCCCGCCACCTGCGGCTCGGTCTTCGATCCGGTCGGCGTGCGCACCTTCACCCAGCCCTGCGACATCGCCCGCCGCACGCTGGCGACCCAGGCGATCGTCTACACGCAGACCCCGGCCCCGGCCGGCACTCCCGCCAAGGTGACGGTCAACGGCAAGGATCTCGCGATCGACGCGACCTTCGCGGCGAACCTCGCCAAGGAAGCGGTTGCAGCCGGTTATCCGGCGGCGGGCGATGCCCGCATCGTCAAGACCGGCTTCGTCAACGCCCTGTTCAATGCGCAGTCGCTGACGATCATCGCGATCCTGACCGTGCTCGTCATCTATGTGACGATGGTCTACGGCCCGATCGCGGCCGCGCTGGTCGAGCTCTTCCCGACCCGCATCCGCTACACCGGCATGTCGCTGCCCTATCACATCGGCAACGGCTGGTTCGGCGGTCTCCTGCCCGCCACCTCCTTCGCGATGGTGGCCGGTACCGGCGACATCTACTACGGCCTCTGGTACCCGATCGTGATCGCGCTCATGACCTTCGTGATCGGCATGCTCTTCGTGCCGGAGACCAAGGATCGCGACATCATGACCTACGAGAACAACTGAGCCTCAACGGCCAGCATCGTCGAGGAGCCCCGCCTGGTCAGGCGGGGCTTTTCCTTTACCCAGGCCCGCCCGCCCGTTCCCGCCGTGCCCTGCCGTGTTATTCTGCCCGCCAAGGCCCGGCATTGAGCCAAAGCCTACCCGCACCAGCGGTGACGATGAGCCGCCGTCAGATGCTTCCGACAAACAGGCCGGGCCGGTCTCAGGGAGTGGCGCGATGACAACCTACATCATGCTTGCCAATTGGACCGATCAGGGCGCCCGCAACGTCAAGGCCTCGCCGAGCCGCCTCGATGCGGCGAAGCAGGCGCTCAAGGACATGGGCGGAGACATCAAGACGTTCTTCATGACCATGGGTAAGTACGACATGGTGATCGTCTGCGAGGCGCCCGACGATGCGGTCCAGGCGCGATTCTGCCTGCAGCTCGCGATGATGGGCAACGTCCGTGCCGAGACCCTCAAGGCCTTTCCCGAAGCGGCCTATCGCGAGATCATCCGCTCCGTGAGCTGAAATGCCCGCCGGGCGACGCAGCCAGGCCGATACGCGAACAGTCCTCGTGACGCCATCGCCCGTGCATGCCGCACCATGGCCGCCTTGTGGCCATGGCCGAGGCGCTTGCTCTGGCGGCCATCGGCTGGTAACCGCTACGACATCGCCGCCGAAGAGAAGATCTCGTCGGCGGCCTTCTGGCCAACCAGCCAGCGGCGCCGGCGTAGCACAGCGGTAGTGCAGCGGTTTTGTAAACCGAAGGTCGGGAGTTCGATCCTCTCCGCCGGCACCATCTCCCTCCCCCACACCGGGTGGATGGCCCCTCCTCCGTTTCTGTTCAGGGCCCCGGCATCGACGGGCAGTCCTGCGCGCGCGACCTGCTCCTACGGGGCAGGCTTCGCCGACGGCATCGAGATCACCTTGCCGTCGGGCATGATGATGTCGCCGGGCTTCTGGCCGGTCGCGCATTCGCCGAGACGCTTCGCCTCGACCACGAGCTTGCGCTCCACCGGAGCGGATTGTCCGGGCATGCCGCTGATCTTCGTCGTACCCTCGGTCCGGACGGTCGTCTGGAAATCGCCGGTGATGACGCTGGTGCCGGAAGCCTTGATCTGGCCGACAGTGCATTCCGTCTCGACGGCGTAGCCCGTGGCCGTCTTGGTCACCAGCATCTTCGAGCAGGCGCCGGCAGCCAGGCCTCCGACGGCCGACTGGTCGGTTCCTGGCCCGACGCATTGCTTGGCGGTGGTTTCACCGTCATTGCCCGTCGATTTGGTTTCCCACAGCCCGGGCTTGCGCTCCGGCAGCTGCTGCTGTTGTGCCGCCACGGGCAGCGCGATGAGGGAGCCGAGCACGGCGATCAACGCTAGTTTCATGGACGGTGCCTTCCAGAATGAATCGGCTAGCGCCGAGACAAGACGGGCGCCAAGGCCAGAATGAGGCGGTGCCATGCGCCGAACCGCGCAGCGGCATCAAGGAACCGCCTTGACAGATCGACGGCTCCGGGAACGTTTGGCGAGCCGGACGGTTATGTGTCTGGCTCAGCTCGGGAGGCTTCCATGAAAGCCATCGTCCTCACGTTAGCCCTTCTGCTTCCAGCGGGAATCGCGGCGGCGCAAACGCGCCCCTCGACCGTTTCGAGGCCCTGCGCGGCGAGCCAGCGCGATGTCCAGGTCAACGGCGCGATCGTTCTCGGGACGGGGGGCTATACCTATGATCGCTTCGTGCGCGATCGCGGCTTCTGCTTGGTGAATCAAGGAACCGAGCCGGCCTTCGTGCCGAGTGCCGATACCCAGGCCTGTTTTGTCGGCTACCGCTGCAAAGACAAGATGAGGTTCGACGACTGAGATCGTCGCCGAGCGGAACCCCGCGCGCCGCACCACGTTTCTTCGTGGGGCGAAACCCCGGTTGAATCCAGGGAGGTTCGCATGCGTCGCCTTCTTCTCGTCACGGCTTCCGTTACACCACTGCTTCTGGCCACCGGCCTTTCGGCATCGGCCCAACCCCAATTCGGCGGCGCCGGCTTCCGGCATGGCGGCTTCCCTGCGCGCGGCATCGGCATGAGGCCGTACGGGATGCGGCCGGCATTTCCCGCCTATCGACCACATATCCGCGCCGGCTGGTATGGCGGCGGCTGGGGCTGGCGTTACGCAGGACGTTATCCCTATCGCGGCTATCGTGGCAGCTATCCCTATTGGGGCGCAGCCACGGGCCTGGCTGCGGCGGCAACGCTCGGTGCGATCGCGACCTATCCGGCCTACCCCGTCTACCCCAGCTACCCCGTCTATCCGGCCTATGAGATGGTGCCGGCCGTGGACGGCGGAATGTGCGGCACGCCGGTCAAGACCTGCACGCTCTATGAGCCTGCACCGCTCGGAATCGGCTGCTCCTGCCGCGTGCCGGGCGGCCATGCCCGAGGCGTCGTCATCGGCCCTTGAGCTCTCTCGTCGGCCGCACGCCATTCCATGGCTGGCGGGCAGGCGTGATCATGGCTAGAAGTCGCAGCTCACGATGCCGGCATGCCGCGCACCGACCCCTTCGCTGGACCGACGGACCGGAATGGACGACCGGACACAACTTCTTGCGCTCGCGGCCCGCTGCGAGGCTTCCAGCAAGCCTGATCGCGAGCTCGACGCCGATATCTACGAGGCACTGGGCTTCGTCGTCAGGCGCAAGCCGGCGCAGCTGGTCAACCGGCGCACGCCGGCCGGCGGCATCTACCAGCACGGCTCGTTCTGGAAGACGCTCGGCACCGTCAGCGCCGATATCGACATCGCCGTCTCGCTGTTGCGGCAGAAGGCGCCCGGCTGGAGCTGGAGCCTGCAATGCCTTGCGAACGAGGAGACCCTGGCCTTCCAGGCGCTCGTCGCAGACTGCTCCGGCCAGGGCGTCATGGGCTCGCTCGCGCTCTGCGCCGCGATGCTGCGCGCGCTGGCGCGGCGCGATCCGGCTGCCCCGGATTCCGGCCTCACGGAAACTTGACCTTCCGGCAAGCCCTCGCGGTTGAAAGCAGGATGACCGTCGCTAGTCTGCCTGCCACCCGAGGGGAGAACAGACCATGCAGGACATAGAATTCTCGCGCCGTGCCGCCCTTGTTGGCGCCGGCGCGCTCGTTGCGGCTGCGACACTCGATCTGCCCGGCGTCAGCCCGGCCCAGGCACAAGGAGTCCCCGTGAATCAGGCTCCCGGTTTCTATCGCTACAAGATCGGCGACATCACGCTGACTGCGATCAATGACGGCTTCGGCAGGCGCCCGCTCGAAGGCTTCGTTCGCAATGCCGAACTCGCCGACGTCAAGAAGGCGATGGAGCAGGCCTTCCTGCCGCAGGACGCGCTCAACATCACCTTCACCACGCTGGCAATCCAGCATGGCGGCAAGCTGACCCTGGTCGACACCGGCAACGGCGATTCCGGCGCGCCGACCTCCGGCACCTGGATGGCAAACTTCAAGGCCGCCGGCTTCGATCCGAAGGACGTCTCCAGCGTTGTCTTCAGCCATTTCCACGGCGACCATATCAACGGCTTCCGCCTGAAGGACGGCACGGCCGTATTCCCCAACGCCGAGGTGATGGTGCCGGCGGCCGAATGGGCCTTCTGGATGGACGACGCCAGGATGAATGCCGCCCCCGACGCCATGAAGGGCGCCTTCGCCGGCGTGCGCCGCGTCTTCGCACCCGTAGCCAAGGACGTGAAGCAGTTCGAGCCGGGCAAGGAGCTCCTGCCCGGCCTGACCCCGGTCGCGGCCCCCGGCCACACGCCCGGCCACACGGTCTTCGCGCTGAGCTCCGGCAACGGCAAGCTGATGATCATGTCGGACACGACCAACCATCCCGCCCTTTTCGTGCGCAATCCCGACTGGTCGGCCGTGTTCGACATGGACGGACCGCAGGCGGCAGCGACGCGGCGCAAGCTGCTCGACATGGTCTCGGCTGAGCGCATGCAGGTCGCCTTCTATCACGCGCCCTTCCCGGCAACGGGCCATATCGCCAAGGCTGGCAACGGCTTCGAGCTGGCGCCGGTGCAGTGGAGCACGGCGATCTGACCAGCCGTCCGGATTGTTTCGCATCGAGGCTGGGCATGTCGCCCGGCCTTTTTCTTGGACGTTCGGCCTCGCGGCCGGCGGTCCGGTCATGGTAAGCCTGCCCCGACACCGCAGGGCCTGCCGTTTCAGGACACGCTATGACCGAACGATTCGGCGCGATCTCCTTCGTCGCCAGCGACACTCCTGAAGCGCAGGCAGCGCTCGACAAGCTCGTCGAGCGCTACGGCAATGCCGATCCGGCCGCAGCCGATGTCGTGGTCGCGCTCGGCGGCGACGGCCTGATGCTGCAGACGCTCCATCGCTTCCTCGGCACCGGCAAGCCGATCTACGGCATGAACCGTGGCTCGGTCGGCTTCCTGATGAACGAGTTCAAGGAGCGCGGCCTGACCAAGCGGCTGGATGCAGCCCAGCGCAGCATCGTGCATCCCTTGTCGATGCAGGCCATCGACCGCAACGGCGCGACCGTGCAAGCCAAGGCGATCAACGAAGTCTCGCTGCTGCGCCGTTCGTATCAGGCCGCGAAGCTGCGCATCTCGGTCGATGGCCAGGTGCGCCTGTCCGAGCTCACCGCCGACGGCCTCCTGCTGGCGACTCCGGCCGGCTCGACTGCCTATAATCTCTCGGCCAACGGCCCGATCCTGCCGCTCGACGCGCCACTGCTCGCGCTGACGCCGATCTCGGCCTTCCGGCCGCGGCGCTGGCGCGGCGCCCTGCTGCCGGACCACGCCAAGGTCTTCATCGAGGTGCTGGAAGCCGACAAGCGCCCCGTCAGCGCCGTCGCCGATCACACCCAGATCGACGAGGTCAGCTCCGTCTCGATCGAGATCGATCGCAATGTCGATCTGGTCATGCTGCACGATCCCGGCCACAGCCTGGACGAGCGCATCCTGCGCGAGCAGTTCGGCTACTGAGGGCCGGGCTGTAAATGCAGCCCTCATCCTGAGGAGCCGCGGCACGCGGCGTCTCGAAGGATGATCCAGAGGTCTCGGGAGCCTCCTGAAGCATTCTTCGAGACGCGATCCTCACGGATCGCTCCTCAGGTTGAGGGCTCGCAGGGTATCGCCAAACCGGCTTCTGCGGCTGTTTCGGCCGCTCAGGCCGCGTCGCGCAGATCGCTCTCGGCGAGTTCGATCAGGAAGGACGGATCCGCCTCGACCAGCAGCGCGAGCGCGGCATCGTCGGCCAGAGAATCCGCCAGGCTGCGCGCCTCCTCGCGGGCAGCCTCCGCATCCATACGGCGCAACAGGCCCATCAGCCCGTCGACCTCCGGTCCTTCCAGCCGCTCGCAGGCGATCAGCACCGCGCGCAGAAGCCCGCGGTCGATGCCGTTACTGGCCCCGCCACGGTCGAAGCCGCGCGCATTGAGGGCAAGGATGACGGCGGAAAAGGCCGGCTCCAGCGAAGCCGGCAGCCCGGCCTTGCGGCAGAGCGCCTTGAGTCCCGCGCCGCGCTTGTCGCGCAGCAAGGCCGCGACGCGCTCCTCCGGCAAGCCGGACAGCGAAACGAAAGCAGCCTCGGCCAAAGCCGGCTCGCCGCTGAGCAGGGAGCGCAGGATCAGCCCCGAGGTCAGCCGGCCGGTGACCCTGAGCACCTCGACGATGGCCGGCGCATCGCTCGCCTCGCCGCCGGCCGCGAGCGCGACCGCGACCCGTTCGGTCGATTCGCGCGCCAGCCGGGCGCTGCGTTCCGGCGTCAGCCAGCCGCAGCCCGTGATGAAGCTCGCCAATGTGTCGGAAACCCTGGCCGCGATCGTCTGCCGCAGGCCGCCCGGCAGATCGACGCGCTCGAGCAGCGCCTCGCGCAGCGCGCCGCTGTCGCCATGGCGCTCGATCATCCGTTCCAGCGAGAAGTCGGGAATTTCGGCGGTGCGGTTGCCCGCGAGCGTGACGAGCGCCTCCTCGCAGCCGACTTCGGCCAACGCCGCACAGACGCTGACCGGCAGGCAGCGGCGCATGGCGATGGCCTTCTGGGCGAGCATGTCGCCGACAGCGGCGGCATCGACCAGATCGGCCTCGGTCAACACCGGCGAATGTGCCAGGACCAGCGCTGCGACATCGCTCTGCTCGGCGATCAGGCAAAGCGCGAGATTGCGCGGCGTGCGCATCGAGGGCGCCATTTCCTCGGCGATCGCGCGGCGCACCAGCGGCGAGGGATCGTCGATCAGCGCCATCAGCGCGGTCTCGGCCTCATGGCGGTCCTCGTCGGACATGCCGGAACGCAGATAAGCTCCCGCCAGCGCGGCGGCCCCGCTTGCACGGGCCTCGGCAGGCGCGGTCCGGGCCCAGAGCAGGAAGCGCCGAACGATCATGTTCCGCTCCGCTGGATCATGAAGGAAGACAGATCGAGCGGCCCGTTGCGGCGCTTGCCTGCCGGCTGTGCGGCCGCGAGGTCGGACTGGGACAGGTCACTCGGGCGCGACGGCGGCAGTGGCGCGTTGACCGCCTTGGCCGGAGAACTGACGATCGATCCGCTCGCCGCGGGGCTCGCGTCGGACATCGTGCCTTCACTCTGCCCGCTGCGCGGGAAATAGCGCTCGCCGCCTTCGAGCGAAGCCATACGGGTGCCGCCCCGAGGCGGTGTCGTCCAGAGATTGGCGACCGCCTTCGAGACGGGGTCGCGCGAGCCGCCGGTCGAGAACAGACCGACGAGCCCCTTGGCGCGCTCGGGCCGCAGCGCCGCCGCGATCTCGGCGACCGGAATATCGCCCTGCCCCGCCTGCGCGTTCGGCGCCACCTTGGCGGCAACCTGCGTGCTGGCATGGCTGGCCGCCAGCACGCCATAGACCTCCTGCACGCTGCGCGCGCGGCCGGCCTTGTCGTAGAAGATGCCGCGGTTGGCGGCGGCGGCCTCCGGGAAATCCCGCGCCGCGACGCGACTGGGATCGCTCGCCGCCGTACGGATCAGATCGGAAGCGCCGCGCGCGCCGAGCACATGCGCCATATAGAGCTCGCCGGCCTGCGGCTGGCGGCCGAGGCTGCCAGCAAGCTGGTCGCGATTCTTCTGGGTCATCGCGCCGGCCATCACGGCCGCGACCTGCGGATCGTTGCGCAATTGCAGTATCTTCTCGCGCGCAGCCGGGTCGGAGACGCTGAGGCGCCCGCCGCTCTCGGTGATCGCGTCGGCATATTGCGAGAGGCCCTGCTTCGGCCCCTCCTGCTTGACCATGGCGAGCCAGGTCTGCTCGATGAACTGGAAGAGCCCCGTGGCGCTCGATGTGCTCGCCTTGGCCGTCGGCTCCAGCGACGATTCCCGCTGCGCCGTCTTGAGCAGATAGTCGAACCCCGCCCCCGTCCGCTCCGCACCCTGGCGGATGGCGCTGACGACCGGGTTCGCAGGCTGCGTTTCGCGGCTCTGGCTCTGCGGCGTGGTGAAGAGGAACATCGAGACCTTCGGTAGCGGCCCGCGCGCAGTGCTCGGGCACGCTTAAGAAACTCCTCCATTATGGTAAGCGAACCGTTAAGATCGTCCCCGCACAGGGGCGCGCTCGCGCTTTCCGCTTTCCTCCCGACGGAGGTCCCTCTACGACTTCTGGTTCCGGCTCAGCAGCCGGCATGAAGAAGGCGGAGGCGTCTATGGCGGATGTGGTGCGTCACAAGCGTGGCGGGATCTATTTCGAGGATTTCCAGGTCGGCGCGGTCATCGAGCACGGCCTGACCCGCACCGTCACGCAGATGGACAACATGCTGTTCTCCAACATGACGTTGAACCCGCAACCCCTTCATATCGATGCGCATTTCTGTGCGACCGAGACCGAATGGGGCAAACCGCTGATGAACTCGCTGTTCACGCTCGGCCTGATGATCGGCATTTCCGTCAACGACACCACGGTCGGCACCACCATCGGCAATCTCGGCATGACCGACGTGCTCTTCCCGGCGCCGCTCTTCGAGGGCGATACGATCAACTGCACCACCGAGGTCGCGGCGAAGCGCGAGTCGCGCTCGCGGCCCGATGCCGGCATCGTCGAGTTCGTGCACAAGGCCTACAAGCAGGACGGCACCTTGGTCGCCCAGTGCCGCCGCCAGGCCTTCATGCGCAAACGTCCGAGCCCCGAGACAGTCGCGGTCTGATCATGCGCTCGCTCCTGTTCGTGCCGGGCGACAGCCCGAAGAAGCAGCAGAAGGGCCTGGATTGCGGCGCTGATGCGCTGATCCTGGACCTTGAGGATTCCGTCGCGCTCGACGGCAAGCCGCAGGCGCGCGAGGTCACCCGCGCCTTTCTCGAATCCACCCGCGCCTTGCCGAAGCGCCCCCTGCTGATCGTCCGCATCAACGGCCTGACGACCGGCATGAGCGACGCCGATCTCGACGCGGTCATGCCGGGCGCGCCCGACGCGATCATGCTGCCGAAATCGGAAGGCGGCACCGATGTCGGCCACCTCGCCGCCAAGATCGCGGTGCGCGAGGCCGAATCCGACCTGCCGGACGGCATGACGCGCATCCTTCCGATCGGCACAGAAACCGGCAAGGCCATTTTCGGGCTCGGCAGCTATAGCCGCTCCTCGCATCGCCTGATGGCGCTGACATGGGGGGCGGAAGATCTCTCGGCCGATCTCGGCGCCGAAACCAACCGGCTGGAGGACGGCTCCTATGCCGACCCCTATCGCCTGGCGCGTGCGTTGACGCTCTTCGCGGCGACGGCGGCGCAGGTCGACGCGATCGACACCGTCTTCACCAATTTCCGCGACGATGCCGGCTTCCGGGCCGAATGCCTCGCCGCGCGCCGCGACGGCTTCACCGGCAAGATGGCGATCCATCCGGCGCAGGTGCCGATCATCAACGAGATCTTCGCGCCCTCGCCGGCGGCATTGGCCAAGGCGGAACAGATCATCGCCCTGTTCGAGGCCAATCCCGGCGCCGGCGTCATCGGGCTCGATGGCGAAATGCTGGATCGCCCCCATCTGATCAAGGCACAGCGGCTCGTCGCGCGAGCTCGCAAACTGGCTGAATGAACCGCCGGAGGCGATTCGAATGACTCAGGTTTTCGAGGTTTCAGGCATGCATTGCGGCGGCTGCGCCTCGCGCGTCCAGCGTGCCGCGACGGCATTGGCTCCCGGCGCGACCGTGACGCTCGACCCGCCGCGCCTCACCTTGCCGGACGGGGCCAAGCTAGATGCGGAGGCGATCAACAAGGCACTGGCAGAGCTCGGTGATTATCGCGCCAAGCCGTTGGCAGGTTGAAGTTGACCACTAACCCGCGACTTCTTCGTCATGGTCGGGCTTGTCCCGACCATCCACGTCTTCCCTCGTCGAAGATCGTGGTCAAGACGTGGATGCTCGCCACAAGGGCGAGCATGACGGTGTTTGACTGCCCTACCCACCGGCCGGGCGGGTGATCGAGAACAGGCTCGTCACTTCGGCATAATCGGCATAGCCGCAGCGCGCGATCGGGTTGGCGCCGGCCGTGTCGAAGCGCCCGTCCTTGACGAAGGCGTCGTCGATGAAGATGCCGACGACCTGCCCCAACACCATCCAACGCGGCACGGCCTGCCCATCGATATCGTGCAACTGCTGCACCGAAAGCAGCTTGCATTCGAGCGCGGCCGGCGTGCCGGCGACGCGCGGCGGCTTGACGAAGCGCGACGGCGCCATTTCCAGCCCGGCATGCGCGTACTCGCTCTCGCCGCGCGGCAGCGGCGCCGAGGTCATGTTCATTGGCTGCGCCAGTGCCTTGGTCACCAGCGAGCAGGTGAACTCGCCGGTTTCCTCTACGAAGGCGACGGCGTCCTTCTTGTTCTCCGAGGAGAACATCACGATGTTCGGCCGCGACGAGATCGCGTTGAAGAAGCTGTAGGGCGAGAGATTGACCTCGCCCTTGGCGCTCAGCGCGGTGATCCAGCCGATCGGCCGCGGCGCGACGATCGCCTTGAACGGATCATGCGCGAAGCCGAGATCCGCCTTCGTGGCCGAATAGATCATCGCGTCAGGTCCCGTAATAGCTGACGATATCGGCCATCACCGGCCGGTCGCGATCGGTGATCGGCGCCGTCGGGGTGCCCAGGTGCACGAAGCCGGCCATCCGCTCGTCATCAGCCAGCCCGAAGGCGCTCAGCACCTGCCGGTCGAAGGAGAACCAGTTGGTCAGCCAGGAGCCGGCATAGCCCATGGCATAGGCGGCGACGAGCATGTTCATGCAGACCGCGCCGGCCGAAAGTTCCTGCTCCCAGAGCGGGATCTTGGCGTGCTCGCGTGCCCGCGAAACCACGGCGACGATGACCGGTGCGTGCAGCAGGCGCTTGCGCTCGAACTCGACCTGATCCTCGCTCGCCTGCGGGTTCTTCTCGCGGTAGATGCGCGCGACGGTCCCCGCCGCCTCCTCACGGGCTTCGCCCTTGAACACGATGAAGCGCCAGGGCGCGAGCTTGCCATGGTCGGGCACGCGCGCGGCGATGGCGAGCAATTCGTCGAGCTGGGCGCCGTCGGGGCCGGGAGCCGTGAGAAATTGGGGCGGCACGGAGCGACGCAGCTTGAGCAGCGAGAGCGTATCGGTCATGAAACATCCTGACAGTGGCTTTGGAATTGACCTATTCCTTCGCCATGATGAGGACAAGCGGGCCTGCTCATACATCGCTGCAGAGCCGCCGAGGACGAAAAGCATGCTTGAATTGGAGCATTTTCAAGCGAAGTGGACACCGGTTCGCGTGAAGAAAATGCGACAGACTAAAAAGGCGGAGGATTTTCGCGTTTCATGGAAACGCGAAAATGCTTCAGATGATTTTGAAGCTGGCCGCCGCCTTGCCAGGGTCGTCTTCGCCATGGCCGTCCTGCTTGCGCCTGCCCTCGCCGGTGCCCAGGCTGTCGATCCCGGCCCCGGCGCCGATGCTCCGGCCCCCGCGCCACTGCAAGGCCAGCCGGTTGCGCCGAACGGCCTGGCGCGCCTCTCCGTCTCCGCCCAGTTCGCCGCCGACCGCAAGCCGATCCGTTCCGGGCTGAACTGGCGGGTCCTCAGCGAAAGCGCTGACGGCACCTCGTCCCGGATCGTCGCGCGCTCCTCCGAGCCGGAGCCGGCCTTCTCGCTGCCATCAGGCAATTACGTCATCCATGCCGGCTATGGCTTCGCCAGCGGCACCAAGCGCGTCAGCCTCGGTCAGCAGGGCCTGCGCGATCAGGTTCAGATCAGCGCAGGCGCGCTCTCGCTCGCCGGCTCGATCGGCGATGCCCCGATCCCGGCTCCCCTGCTCTCCTTCTCGGTCTTCGTGCCCCTGCAGGGCAACTCCGAAGGCCGGTTGATCACCAGCGGCGCCAAGGCGGGCGAAATCATCCGCCTGCCGGAGGGCACCTATCACGTCGTCTCGACCTATGGCGATTCCAACGCGATCCAGCGTGCCGACGTCAAGGTCGAGACCGGCAAGGTCACGGATGCGACGCTGCATCATCGCGCCGCCAAGGTAACGCTGAAGCTCGTCGCCAGTGCCGGCGGCGAGGCCTTCGCCGGCACCGCCTTCAGCGTGCTGACGCCGGGCGGCGACGTGATCCGCGAGGCGATCGGCGCCTTCCCGCAGGTCATCCTGGCGGAAGGCGACTATGTCCTGATCGCCCGGCAGGAGGGGCAGGTCTACTCGCGCGACTTCAAGGTCGAGTCGGGCAGCGACCGCGATATCGAGGTTCTCGCAAAGTAAGCCTGCAGCCGCTTCGCACGCCCGTTGTCATTCCGGGGCGCGCCACAGGCGCGAACCCGGAACCCACGACTGGGTGGGACATCCGATACGCAGTTGCCAGCGGCTCACCCAGTCGTGGGTTCCGGGTTCTTCGCTACGCGAAGCCCCGGAATGACAAGGGCCGTCAATTCGTCGGCTTCGCGGCTCCGGCCGACTCGATCCTGACCGGACCGATACCCGAAACGATACCATCGGCCAGCCGCAGCGCGAGGCAGCGATAGCCGGCATCGACCAGATGCAGGCCATCCATGCCGACGAGTTCCTCCGGCGTGAACTGGCGGGAATTAGACCAGCCCTTCATCATCGCATAGCGCGGGAACAGCGAGATGCCCTGGTCCTGCGCCGTCTTCGTCAGCACGGCGCGGTAATCGTCGTAATGCGGGTAGCGCCCTTCGCGTGGCAGCCAGGGCAGGTCCATCAGGATCATCTCGATCCCGGCCGAGCGGGCCTTGCTCACGCCCTTGCGCAGGATCTTCCCGAGCTTGTCCTCGCCGATGTCGCGGATGGCATCGTTGATGACGGTCTGCCAGATCACGATGGCGGGCTTCTCGTCGATCACATCGGTCTGCATGCGCAGCAGCATGTCATAGGCCGACTGGCCGCCGACGCCCTTGTTGACGACCCGAACCTCGGCACCCGGCAGGCGCCGGCGCAACTCGGCCTGAAGGACGGCAGGATAGCTCTTGTCGTCGGCACTCGCGCCGGAGCCGGCCGTGGCCGAGGAGCCCAGCGCCACGATGGTCAGGCGGCCGCTTTCCTGAAGCGCCTTGCGGGCAAGGGGCAAGCTTGGCTGGAAGGCAGTCTTGGCCGCTTCCGTACGGCAGCGCGCATCGAGTGGCGGCGGCAGCGGCGCCGCGCTCGATACCGAATTCAGCGCGAGGAGAAGGAAGGCCGCGGCGACGGTGCGCCACGGGCCGGGGCAGACTCGGCGCTTGCGCCGCGTTTCGTGATCGAACGGTACCACGACAGGAAAATCCCTAACCCTGTCAGAATTGTAGCGCCACCGGCGCATATCAGCAACTGAACGCCCAGATCGAAGGATGTTTCCGCGAGCAGGATCTGCCCGATGATCGAGAGCACGATGCCCGCGCAGAAGACATGCAGCGAATTTTGCCCAGCATGCCCAAGGATGCGGCCGGGCGCGACCTTAGCCATGGCGCCCCCCGCCGGCAGCCAGCGGATCGCCAGCCAGGCCAGCGCGCCGATATGCAGGATGCGCGTCCAGGCGAGATTGGTCTTGTCCGAGCCGAGCTGCACGGAATCGAACCAGTCGTTCAGCGCTGCGATGCCGGTCGGGTTGCCGCTGGAGGTCTTCACCACCCAGGCGAAGACGATGAAGGCGAGCGCCGCGACATCGAGCCAGACCAGGCGCGGCGCGCGGATGCCAAGCTGCGCCGCCCGCCCGATCACGACGCCGAGAGTGAAGACGACCTGCCAGGCGAAGGGGTTGAAGAACCACACGCCCGCGCTGCCATTGGGCAGGTTGAGATTGAAGGCGATCGCCGCCTGCCAGATCGCCAGCGAGAAGCCGAGCGTCAGCAGCGGGCTCAGGCGTACCGCGTAGTAGATCACGGGAAAAAGCGCGAGCAGCACGATATAGAGCGGCAGGATATCGAGATAGGACGGCTGATAGGTTAGCGTCAGCGCGCCGATCAGCGCCTCGACCGTGTCGCGGAAGAAGGGCTGGATGTTGATCGCCTCGATATAGAGCGGGTTCTGCGTCCGCGTCACCGCCGTGGCGACGACGCCGCAGACGATGATGAAGACCGCAAGATGCGCGATGTAGAGCGTCCAGAGCCGGGCGCCGAGCTTCAGCGCCGCGACCGGAAAACCGCGCTGTTCGATCAGCCCGCCATAGGCGAGCGTTGCCGAGACGCCGGCCAGCAAGACGAAGATATCGGCCGCATCCGAGAAGCCGAAATTATGCGGCGTATAGACCGAGACCACGTTCCCCGGCATGTGATTGATGAAGATGATCAGCAGGGCGAGCCCGCGGATCACATCGATCCGCGCATCCCGTCCCGGCGCGGACAGCACCGCGTCCACGGCCGGTCGGCCGAGAAGCAGGAAGCGCCTGAAGGAAGAATGGGAGGACATGGGGACCGCAGTCCTTCAGCAGGCCGGAAATCAGGATCGAAACGCCGACGGCCGATGCAGGTTCCCGGCTCGCCACCCTCAAGATGAACGTTCGTTGTCGAATTCGTTCATCTGCTGTTCATATAACTCCTGAGGATTCGCGTCACGCGGCGTGTTGTCACAAGCGCGTGTGGCGGATCATGAGCGGCTTTACGGCAGGGTTGCGACGAAGCGGCGCCGACACGGCAATGTGATGCCTCCTCCCTTCGGAGTCTGGCGCTCAATGACATTGCGCGGGTCATCCCGGGCTTGACCCGGGATCCATCCCGGAGCGCTCCCGATGAAGGTTCAGGCATGGATCCCGGATCTCCGCTTCGCTGCGTCCGGGATGACTCGCGCTTTTGAGAAGTCGCGGTGCGGCGGCGCAAGCCGCCTGTGCGCCTCAGTATGGTGGCTCGGCGTAGACCGGCTTGCCGTCGATCAGCAGGCGCTTGATGGCGGCCTCACCTGACGACGAGACGGCGGCCACGACCTCGATCCGGGCCTTGTCGGTGGTCTCGATCGCCTTGCCCTCGCCCTGCGGCACGAAATAGCTCTCGAGCCCGTAGGCGATGCGCAGGCGGTTGCGCCGGCCGCTGCAATCGACATCGCCGTTTGCATTGGTGGCGCAGGCCGAGTTCGCGGTGACGCGTCCGGCGATCACAACGATACCGTCGCCGGCCTTGGGCCAGTCGCGCGTCACGCCGGTCGCCTTGGCGAAGCCCTGTTCGTCACGGCCGAGGCTGACATAGACCCGCTCGCCGCGCTGGAAGCCCGGCTGGCCGGCTGCCTCGACCGTGCTGATCGGATAGGCGAGGATGACATAGTCGCCGCGGAAGAGATCGCGCGGATCGACCGGCACGGTCCGTAGCCGAATCTCCGTCCCGCCCCGCAAAATGCGCGCCCTTTGCTCGACGAGCGCCAGCAGGACGAGCCCCAGCAGCAGCGCGGTTGCCAGCGCGCGCCAGACCAGCGGCACCTTGGCGACGAGGGTATCGGCCGAAAGCGCGCGCATCAGGCCGCTTCCTTCTCAGGCGGGTTGAGCCGGGCGAAGAGGCGCCGCGCGCCGGAAGCGATCGCCAGCAGCGCCGCGCCCGCGACGAGGAAGAACAGCGACTGGTCGAGCAGCGTGCCGATCGTCTGCCAGAGCAGGATCAGGATCGCGACACCGAACAGGACCGAGCCTGCCAGCACCAGCCGCCGGATGCCGCCGACGGACCCGGCCACCACCAGCGCCGTCGCGGCCAGCAGCACGAGGCTCGCGACGATGATCTTGCCGGTCATCGCGGTGACGATGCCGGTCCAGAACACGGCGGGCACCAGCAATGCGAAGGCAAGCCCTGCCGCCAGCGGCCACGCAAAACGCCGCTCGCGAGCGAAGCCCGCCAGCACGGCGACGACAGGAATGGCGACGGCATAGGCCAGGAAGACGAAGCGGAAGGCGTGCCCGGCCCGCGCCTCGTCCCGGTCGAGGATGCGGATTAGCTCCGTGTTCAGCACCAGCACCAGACCGAGCAGCCCCCAGGGCAGGCAGGCCGTCAGGACCGAAGGCAGGCCCCGGTCGAGCGCCAGCGCGCCCAGCGCCACATAGAACACGGCGAGCGCCAGCCCATAGGCCAGGAGCCCGTAATCGAAGCGGTCGAACAGCCCGTAGCCCGGCGCCATGGCGAGCCAGGAAGCCGCAGCGAGCACGACGAGGTGATGCACCAGCCGGTTGTCGCGCGACAGCGAGAGCCACAGGGCAGGCAGATAGAGGATGAAGAAGCCGAGATGGGCACCGCTGCGTGCCTCCTCCCAGCGCCCGCCGCTCCAGGCGCAGATCGCAATCAGTGCGATCGCCAGCGCGCCGTTCGAGCGCATCAGGACGGCAGCGATCAGGCCGCCAAGCGCGACCAGCAAGGCCCCGGCCGGCCAGTCCGCCGGCAGGTGATACATCTGGCCGACCAGTGCCAAGCCCGCGCCGAAGATCAGCACGCCGCAGGTCACGGCTGCATCGGCACCGCGCGGAGAACCCTGCCGCTCCAGCCGGAAGGCATAGGCGATGCAGGCCAGGATGGCTGCGAGGATCATGCCGAGCTTGACGAGGCGCGGGATGTCCTCCCAGCCGGCTGCGACGAAGGCCGCGACGCTCGCTGCGATCAGCAGTCCGCCGAGCAGGCCGAGCACGGCCGGCAGGCGGATACCGCCCTGCTCGCGCGCGACCGAGCGCCGGATCGCGCCGGCATTCTCGGCGCTGAGCCAGCCCTCGGCGACCCAGCGGGGAAGATCGGCTTCGAGCCGCTTGCGATAGGAGCCTGTCAGCATCGCCGGCAATCTGGCACGGCGAGGGCTGGATTCGCTAGGGGAGAGCTAACACCGCTGTCATTCCGGGGCTTCGCGCAGCGAAGAACCCGGAACCCACGACTGGGTGAAACATCCGACGCTCAGTTACAGGCGGCTCACCCAGTCGTGGGTTCCGGGTTCGCGCCAAAAGGCGCGCCCCGGAATGACAACTGTACGGCGCTACTGCTCAGCCCGCCTTGATGGCCTTCCGGCGCGCCAGATCAGGCGCCAGCGCCTCCTGGCCGAGCGCCGCGAGCGCCTCGTCGAGCGTCATCACCGTCTGCGCCTGGCTGCCGAGGCGGCGGACCGTCACGGTCCTCTCCTCGGCCTCGCGCTTGCCGACGGCGAGAATGACCGGGACCTTGGCCAGCGAGTGCTCGCGCACCTTGTACGAGATCTTCTCGTTGCGCAGGTCGGCGCGCGCCCTGAGGCCAGCGCCCATCAGGGCCATCGTCACATCCTCGGCATAGGCGTCCGCCTCGGAAGTGATCGGGCAGACCACGATCTGCTCGGGAGCCAGCCAGAGCGGGAAATGCCCGGCATGGTGCTCGATCAGGATGCCGGTGAAGCGCTCCAGCGAGCCGCAGATGGCGCGGTGGACCATGACCGGCTGCTTCTTCTCGCCATCGGCGCCGATATAGAAGGCGCCGAAACGCTCCGGCAGGTTGAAATCGACCTGCGTCGTGCCGCACTGCCAGTCGCGGCCGATGGCGTCGCGCAGGACATACTCGAATTTCGGCCCGTAGAAGGCGCCTTCGCCCGGATTGATCTCGGTCTTGATCCGGTTGCCGGACTGCTTCGCGATCCGCTCCAGCACGCCGGTCATCACCTCTTCGGCATGATCCCAGACCGCGTCGGAGCCGACGCGCTTCTCGGGCCGCGTCGAGAGCTTGATCACGAGTTCCTCAGTGAAGCCGAAATCCTCGTAGACCGACAGGATCAGGTCATTGATCTTCAGGCACTCGGCCGCGAGCTGCTCTTCGGTGCAGAAGATATGCGCGTCATCCTGCGTGAAGCCGCGCACGCGCATCAGCCCATGCAGCGCGCCCGAGGGCTCGTAGCGATGGACATTGCCGAATTCGGCAAGCCGGATCGGCAGATCGCGATAGCTTTTCAGACCGTGCTTGAAGATCTGGACATGGCCGGGGCAGTTCATCGGCTTCAGCGCGAAGACGCGATGGTCGCGCTCGGCATCGGCCGGGTTCTCGAAGGCCGAGGCCGACTTCACCGCGAACATGTTGTCCTGGTACCAGCCCCAGTGGCCCGAGGTCTCCCAGAGCGACTTGTCGAGGATCTGCGGCGCGTTCACCTCCTCGTAGTCGGCGGCGAGGCGCCGGCGCATATAGGCGATGATCTCCTGGAACAGGCGCCAGCCCTTGGAGTGCCAGAACACAACGCCCGGCCCCTCCTCCTGGAAGTGGAACAGGTCCATCTCCCGGCCGAGCTTGCGGTGGTCGCGCTTCTCCGCCTCCTCGAGCTGCTTGAGATAGGCGTCGAGCTCTTCCTGCTTCGCGAAGGCCGTGCCGTAGATGCGGGTCAGCATCGCGTTGTTCGAGTCGCCGCGCCAATAGGCGCCGGCCGTCTTCATCAGCTTGAAGGCGTTGCCGACCTTGCCGACCGAGGTCATGTGCGGGCCGCGGCAGAGGTCGATCCAGTCGCCCTGCGCATACATCTTCAGCGTCTGGTCGGCGGGGATCGCATCGACCAGCTCGACCTTGTAGGCCTCGCCCTTGGCGGCAAAGAAATCCTTGGCCTTGTCGCGGCTCCAGACTTCCTTGGTGAAGGGTTTGTCGCGCGCGATGATCTCGCGCATCTTCTTCTCGATCGCCGGGAAGTCCTCCGGAGTGAAGGGCTCGTTGCGGGCGAAATCGTAGAAAAACCCGTTCTCGATCACGGGGCCGATCGTCACCTGCGTGCCGGGGAACAGCTCCTGCACGGCCTCGGCGAGGACGTGGGCGGTATCGTGCCGGATCAGCTCGAGCGCACGCGGGTCTTCCCGGTTCAGGAGCTCGATCTTGGCATCCGCGGTAATCGGGTCGGCGAGGTCGACGACGGTGCCGTCGAGCGCCATCGCGACGGTGCGCTTCAGCAGGGAGGGAGAAATGCCCTTGGCGATCTCGACTCCGGTAATGCCGGAGGGGAATTCGCGCTTGGCGCCATCGGGAAATGTCAGGGAGATCGTCATGGATCGAGATCCTGCTCACTCGGGGATACAAGCCCCGTAAGACTAGGCCGGCTACGGATGTGAAGGGTGCGTTCCGCCGCCCGTGGCCGGTTCGGCGTCGGAATCGAAAGCCGCCGGCACGTTTGTCCCGCGCCAGCGGCCATAGGACCATGGCCTATACCAGGATGCGTTCGGCGGCAATTCCTCGCAGACGATATCGACGCCGCTCGTGCCCCAGGGGTTGCAGCGGCAGATTCGGGCGAAGCCGGCCCAGCCGCCGCGCCACAACCCGAACCGCAGGATCGCCTCGTCGGTATAGGCCGAGCAGCTCGGCCAGTGCCGACAATGCCGTCCGACCAGCATGGAAAGGCTCAGTTGATAGCCGCGAATGGCGAAATGTGCGGCTTTTCGGGGGAAAAGCGCGACGCTTCGCAGCAGCGAAAATCTTTGCTTAACAAAGAGACGCTGGAATAGATCGTCTGCTTCGTTTCGTTCAGCCACAATCAGAACCGCTTCCCTTGCTCGATACCGGAAACATGATGCGCGCCGCTCGCTTTCGCCAAGCCCTTGTTCGCCAGGCCTCCGTTCGCACCGCCCTCTTCGGTGCCGGACTGGCGCTGGGCCTCGGCCTCGCCATGCCGGCTTCGGCCCAGCAGCGGCCTTACCTGCTCTGGCTGGACGGCGCCAAGCTCGACATCGCCAAGATCATCGGCCTTCCGCCGGCGCAGAACAGCCCCGAGGGCAAGGCCGAGTTCGAGCAGGTCCAGCAGATCACCCTGAACCGGACGCCCGAGCGCGAGAAGGCGGCCATCGCCGACCAGCGCCTTGCGCTGGTCAATTTCCTGAACGGCATGGACACGGGCTATGTCGACGGCACCCATCGCGAGGTCCGGCTGCTCTTCCGCGAGGCCCAGGTCGAGCTCGGCATCCTCCTGAAGAGCGTCCACCGCCTGACCAGCCGCCAGCGCCCGTTCCAGCTCTGGGCGAAGGTCCGCGTCAAGCCCTGCCCCGGCGCGCGGCCGGAAGGCACCTCCTTCCCCTCCGGCCATGCCGCGACCGCTGCGCTCTATGCCGAACTCCTGAAGACCGCGGCGCCCGAGCTCGGCGACAAGCTGGAGCAGCGGGTGAAGAGCTATGGCGAGAGCCGCCTGATCTGCGGCTTCCACTATCCGAGCGACCTCGTCGCCGGCGACAAGGTCGGGCGCGCCGTCGCCAAGGCCCTCCTCGCCGACCAGGCCTTCAAGCTGCGTTTCGACGAGACCGTGCCGGAAATCCGCGTCGCCTTCGGCGTAAAGTGACGCCCTGACGAGACGGCTAGGCGGCAGCCTCTCGCCGCTTGGCCTCGATCTGGTCGATCGCATCGACCACCGCGTCGAAGGTCAGCATCGTCGAGGCATGGCGCGCCTTGAAGTCGCGCACCGGCACGAGCACGGCGAGATCGGCCCATTTGCCCTCGGGCGGCTCGGCATTGTCCTTCAGGATGGCACGGGCCTGCTCGCGCACCTCCCGCAATTCCGCCGCCGTCGAGCCGACGACATGGCGGGCCATGATCGAGGACGAGGCCTGCCCGAGCGCGCAGGCTTTCACCTCATGGCCGAAGCCGGTCACGACATCGCCTTCCATGGTGACATCGACTGTCACGGTCGAACCGCATAGCTTCGAGTGCGCGCGCGCCGTCGCATCGGGCGAAGGCAGGCGCTGCAGCAGGGGGATGTTGGCGGCAAGCGAGAGGATGCGCTTGTTGTAGACGTCGTCCAGCATGGCTTGTTCTCTCGCCGGTCTGGAATGACCGGCACGCAGACCCAATATAGGGTTGATCGCCGCAAAACGGGAGGGCATGGGAACCTCTTCCGCCGCGAGGCATCAAACTTGTCGCACCGACCTCGGGAGCCGCAGCCTGCAAGGGCTGGCTCGCGAGGCTTCATCGTCCCAACGGGAGGCACCACATGATCCCTGTGGTTAAGTCCTTGTCCGTCGAGGGGGCCATCGGCCCCTCCGCTGACAAGTTTCTGGTTCGCAAGCCCACGCAGGAAGAGGCCGAGGCCGCTGTCCGCACGCTGCTGCTCTGGGCGGGCGACGATCCGTCGCGCGAGGGGCTGGCGGACACGCCGCGCCGCGTCGCCAAGGCTTACAAGGAATTCTACAAGGGCTACGCTGAGGATCCGCACCATATCCTCGACCGCGTCTTCGAGGAGGTCGAGGGCTATCGCGACATGGTCCTCGTCCGCGACATCCCGTTCTATTCGCATTGCGAGCACCACATGGTGCCCTTCGTCGGCAAGGCCCATATCGGCTATTACCCGTCGAAGGGCGTGGTCGGCCTGTCGAAGCTCGCCCGCATCGTCGATGTCTATGCCCGCCGCCTGCAAACGCAGGAGACGATGACGGCCCAGATCGCCGATGTGATCGAGGAGGTGCTGGAGCCGCGCGGCGTCGCCATCCTCGTCGAGGCCGAGCATATGTGCATGTCGATGCGCGGCGTGCAGAAGCAGGGCTCGTCGACGATGACCTCGCAGTATCGCGGCGTTTTCCGGGACGATCCGGCCGAGCAGGTCCGCTTTTTCACGATGGTGAAGTCGCCGGGGCTGTAGGTGCGTTCGACGGCGGGCAGCAACGACTTCGTACCACCCTTGTCATTCCGGGGCTTCGCGGAGCGAAGAACCCGGAACCCACGACCGGGTGAGCTGCCCACAACGCGGCTTGGAATGTCGCACCCCGTCGTGGGTTCCGGGTTCGCGCCTGCGGCGCGCCCCGGAATGACAAAGGGTGGTTCCGACGACGGGTTTCCGATAGCTGTCTGCACCAGTTGGCGGCTCCATTAGCCGCTCCTGACATTCTCATTACAAGGCGCGTCACGTGACCGCCTTTCCGCGGAGTCCCCATGCCCGTCTTCCCCGCCGCGACCGACAAGCACGCCCTCGAGGAGGGAACGGTGCTCAGCCCCCGCTTCGACGCGAACGGCCTTGTCACGGTCGTCGCGACGGAGGCCGATACCGGCGCGGTGCTGATGGTCGCCCATATGAATGCCGAGGCGCTGAAGCGCTCGATCGAGACTGGCGAGGCCTGGTACTGGTCGCGCTCCCGCAAGGAACTCTGGCACAAGGGCGCGACCTCCGGACAGATCCAGACCATCGTCGAGATGCGGGTCGACTGCGACCAGGATGCACTCTGGATCAAGGTGAAGGTGGCCGGCGACGGCGGCTGCTGTCACACCGGGCGCTGCTCCTGCTTCTACCGGGTCAAGCCGCTGCGGAGCGAGACGGACAAGCCTCTGATCCTCTGCGACTGACAGCTTGAATCCGGCGCGCATCGGCAATGCCGCCGGCATGCCTTCACGGATTCGTCAAAGACAGGCGATAATCGCCGGAGGCTGGCCGTTCATCTTTCGCTCATCGGCTTCTGAGACCCTCCTATTCCACGGAGGGACGAGCCCATGCGGTGGGATGGTGTCGCGCGGCGAGCCTTTGGTCTCGGCGGAGGTGGTGCCGCAATGAACGATATGCGCCCGGTCGAGGGACAGCCGGCCCTGGTCAGACCGAAGATCGGCCTCGCGCTCGGCGGCGGCGCGGCCCGCGGCTGGGCCCATATCGGCGCGCTCGAGGTGCTGATCGAGGCCGGCTTCGCCCCCGATGTCATCGCCGGAACCTCGATCGGCGCCGTGGTCGGCGGCTGCCTCGCGGCCGGCAAGCTGCCTGAGCTCAGCGAATTCGCCACCAGCATGACCAAGCGCCGCATCGTTGGCCTGATGGATTTCCATATCGGCGGCGCCGGGCTGATCGCCGGCAGCCGTCTGAAGCGCCTGCTCGAACAGCATCTGAACGGCATCCGGATCGAGGACCTGAGCCACCGCTTCGTCGCCGTCGCGACCGAGCTCGGATTCGGCCACGAAATCTGGCTGACCCGTGGCCCGCTGGTCGAAGCGCTGACCGCCTCCTACGCGCTGCCCGGCATCTTCGACCCCGTGAAGCTCGGCGGCCGCTGGCTGATGGACGGCGCGCTGGTCAATCCGGTTCCGGTGACGGCGGCGCGCGCGCTCGGCGCCGATGTCGTGATCTGCGTCAACCTCAACAGCGACCTCACCGGCCGCGGCACGACCATCCAGGATCAGAGCTCCGACCCCGACCCGCTCATACCGGAATTGCGTATCCAGCCGGAGCCGCGCTGGTATGACGGGATCAGCGGCGCGGCCAAGCGCGTCCGCAACATCGTCGGCCGCCCGGCGGAGAACCGTCCCGGCCTCGCGGGCGTGATGATCGATGCCTTCAACATCACGCAGGACCGCATCTCGCGCTCGCGGCTGGCGGGTGATCCGCCCGACGTGATGATCGGCCCGAAGCTCGGCCGCATCGGCCTGTTCGACTTCCACCGCGCCGACGAGACGATCGAACTCGGCCGGCAGGCGACGCGCCGGGCCTTGGACGATATCGCCGCCCTCGTAGCAGCGAACCATATCGCACCGGAGAGCTGACGCTCTCCGGCGGCGCCCGAGCCTACCGGATTTTGCATGGAAACACGCGGGTCATCCCGGGCTTGACCCGGGATCCATGCCGGAGCGCTTCCAATGAAGGTTCAGGCATGGATCCCGGCTCTCCGCTTCGCTACGGCCGGGATGACCCGCGTTTCAATGGAAACGCGAACAGGCTTCCATCACGCCATCGCAATATAGTCGCGCATAGCCTTGCTTTCGGCCTCGATCGCGGCCACGCGGTGCTTGACCACGTCGCCGATCGAAACGAGGCCGGTGACGCGGCCGTTCTCGACCACCGGAACATGGCGGAAGCGGCCGGTCGTCATGATCTCCATCAATTCGTCGACGCTGGTCTGCGGCCGGCAGGTTACGACCTTCGACGTCATCGAGCGCGAGACCGCGCTCTCAAGCGCGCTGGCTCCCAGCTCACCAAGCGCCCGGATGATGTCGCGTTCGGACAGGATGCCCACGAGCGCCCCATCCGCACCCATGACGACAACGGCGCCGATGCGCTTCTCGCTCAGCGTGCGGATCGCCTCGGCCAGCGTCCGATGCGGCTGCACCGAGATCACATCGTGCCCCTTGCCGCTCAGCAACTGCTCGACATTCATGGCCAACCCTCCTCGCAGGCGCGCCGTTGCCGGCGCGCGGTTTCGCTGGAACTTCGCGAGGGCCGGCAAGTCTCTCGATGCCGGGCCGGCTCGGGAAGTGCTTCGCAATAAGGTGAGTGTGGGCGAAGACCTTGGCGCAGGCAAGGTTTCCGAAATGGTTCTAAGGAGCCTGCGAATACGGACCCGCCATCCGCTTCAGCTCCGCTTCTGCCCCCGGTCGAGCAGCGGAAACAGCATGAGTCCGACGACGAAGCCGCCGATATGGGCTTCCCAGGCGATGCTGGTCTCCTCGCCGAAGATCGGCACCAGCCCCGCGCCGAACAGGATGTTCGTCACGAACCAGATCGCGATGAACAGCAGGGCGCGCGAATTGCGCCAGAGCTGCCCGAACGGCTCGGCCGGAATCGCGCGCACGACCGCATCGTCGCCGAGCTCACCGAAGCGCAGGCCGGGCGCGAAGACGAAACGGATCGCCGCTGCCGTCGCCCCCGAGATGCCCGCCGAGGCGCCGACGAGCGGCAGCACGTCGAGATCCCGCGACCACCAATGCAGCAGCGCCCCTCCGATGGTCGCCAGAGCCATCAGATTGAGGAAGCGCCCCGTCCCGAGCCGCCGCGCGACCGGGCTGCCGAAAGCCGCAAGCCAGACCGCGTTGGAGACGAGATGCAGCCAGGAGCCGTGCAGCAGGCCATAGGTCAGGACCGTCCAGAGCCTGACCCCGCCATCGGCCAGCAGCAGCCGGACGAGCTGGAGCCGCTCGACGACGTCCTGTCCTGCAGTGAGCTGCGCCATCGCGCCGACGACATCGTCGATCCGTGCCGGCGAGAGCCAGAGCGTCAGGCGTGCCGGCACGAAGGCGAGCCAGGACATCAGCACGTAGTCGTCATAGTCCGACAGCAGCGAGCGGCCGGCCTGGATCAGGACCAGGACCACCAGCAGCCAGACCACAGCGGACGGCAGGTTGAAGACGGGCTCGCGCCGCGGCGGTGGAGAATATTGGGAAGACATGCGGCCGTCACACTTGCCGAAGCACCGGCACGGCGCAAGCGGCAGACCAGCCCGACTCAACGAAAAAGGGGAGCGGCTCGCGCCGTCCCCTTTTTCGCCGGCTGTGAGGCCGCCCGGTCGTACCGAGCGGCTGGCTCACGCCCCCCTCCACCTCGTGCTGCGCATGCTGTCCGCATCCGCGAATTCCGAAGCGATTGATGCGCATTTTAACGATCATCCACAATCGTAAGACTTGATTAACCCTAACGCCCCTGCCGCCTCCCCCGACTCAGTGCGGGGTGGCAAGACGGCACGGCGAATGCGTCAGCGATCTTCTGAGAGATTGATTCGTCCTCCTTTCGAACGGTTCCGCGTCGTCTTCGGACGTCGGGCCGCTCCAGGGAGAGACAGACGGGCGATATGGGCACAGAATGAAGAACGCGAGCACACGTCTGGTTTTCGAATATTGGGACGGGCTGCGCGGCGAGCGGGCCGCGCCGGAGCGTGGCGAGATCGAGCCCGGAGCCTTGCGGCATGCCCTGGCCGATACCTTCGTGCTGGAAAACGAGCCGATCGGCCCGGTCTTCCGGTTGGCGGGTACGCGGCTCTGCGCCCTGATCGGCAGGGAACTGCGCGGCCGCGCCTTCACGGCGCTTTGGGCCGATGTCGAGGCCCAGAGCGATATGCGCCGCCTCGTCCAGACCGTGATGGACGAGAGTGCCGGCGCGGTCGCCGGCCTCTCCGGCAAGTCGGTCACCGGCACGCCGATCTATCTCGAATTGCTGCTGCTGCCGCTGCGCTACCGGGGCCGCACCCACGCCCGTGTGCTCGGCGCGCTCTCGCCCGCCCTGTCACCGGACTGGCTCGGCCTCGACACCATCGAATCGATGCGGATGATCTCGCTCAGGATGCTCTGGCCTGCGGCGACCGCACGCCCACCCGTCACGCCGCGCCGTGCCGAACCGCCCCGTCTCGTGGTATTACCGGGCGGGCGGGCCTGAGCGGAACGATACGTTAACCGAAACCCGCCTAGGATTATCGGGGAATCTAGGTCGGTTATTGATGTTGAGCGCCCTCAAAACGCCTCGAGCGGCTGCCTTTCCTGCTGAGCGCAGGCGGCATTTCCGTATGAAAGTGGTGTTGTTGGGTCGCTACATGCTGCCGAACCGCATGGAATATCCCTGCCAGACGATCGACATCTCACCCGGCGGCGTTCACCTCGCCGCGCCCGCCAAGGCCAAGCCCGGCGAGCGCGTCATCGTCTATCTCGAGCATCTCGGCCGCATCGAGGGCGCCTGCGTGCGCACCACGGCCGAGGGTTTCGCGATGACCATCACGGCGACCAGCCGCAAGCGCGAGAAATTCACCGCCCAGCTGACCTGGCTTGCCAATCGCGAAGAGCTCGGCCTGCCCGAGGATCGCCGCCACGAGCGCATCGTGCCGCGCAACCCGCGTTCGACCCTGGTGTTGGATGACGGCGCCGAGCATATCGTGCGCATCATCGATATCTCGCTCTCGGGCGCCGCCTTCTCCAGCGATCTCGACCTGCCGATCAACACGCCGGTCCGCCTCGGCACGACGCCGGCGCGTGTCGTCCGCCGCTTCGACGGCGGCTATGCGGCCGAGTTCCGCTTCCCGCTCTCGGCCGACCTGCTCGACGAGAATCTCGAGCTCTGAAGCCCGCATCGCGGGCTTTCAGCGTCCTCCATAGCGTCAGCTCGCAGAGCGCCGCTTGGCGTCCGCCGCCTTGAATAGCGCAACCTGATCGGCCTGCGCCTTCCGAAAGACCGAGCGGCCGGTGACGCGGGCGACATAGGCCTCGCTCGCCGGCCGGTCGCCGAAGGCACGGACCTTCTCGACCCGCAGCACATCCGCCATCGGCAGGTCGGCTACCGTGAAGCGGCCGGCGGCGAGCCATTCGCGCTCGCTCAGCACCTGTTCGAGCTGACCGAGGCGCAGGCCCATCCAGCCCGTCAGCGGATTGTCGGCGGCTCCGGTGACGGTCAGGAACCACCAGGGCACGCTGACCATCTCGATCGCGTTGAGCGCGGCCAGCGTCCATTGCAGCGTTTCCGCTTCCGCGACCGGATCGATCGGCATCAGCTTCTCGCTCTTGCGCGCCAGGTGCAGCAGCCCTGCCCCGCTCTCGAACAGCTTCGCCGCGCCATCGTCCAGGAACGGGATCTGCCCGAAGGGCTGGCGCGAGAGATGATTGGTCTCGCGCCCATCGAAAGGAATGGTGCGGACGTCATAAGCGAGGCCCGCCTCCTCGCAGGCCCATCGCAGCCTTAGGTCGCGCACGAAACCGCGGGGGCCCCTCGGGGACCCAGCCATAGGTCCAGATGGTCAGTGCACTCATCAAGGCGCCCCTCTGCATGGTTCGATCGGCAATAACCCCTCATCGAGCGCGCACGTTCCAGTCGATCCGGCGAGACCACATTTCCGAGGCCACAGCAGCCCTTTCTGCCGCTTCGGCGCGGTAACGATTGCGTAGGTTAATCAGTCCTTTCTGCACAACGAACAATTAAGGGTTAACGTTTGGTTTTACGATCGACGCAAATCGTTACTTCCGCTTTCGAACAAGGTTGAGGCTGATCTATACTTGGCCACCGCACCGGCCGAATACATAAATTTGTACGTTTCCATTTCAGCTCGAATCCATCCGCCGCCGCGCATCGTCATCCCCGGGACAGAAAGGGGACGACATGCTCTCACTCCATCGCAATCTGATTGGTACCGCTCTCGCCGCCATGGTCGCCATGGCCGGGGCAAGCGCGGCTCAGGCTCAGGGTTCAGCCGGCATTCCGGTCGCGAGCCTCCCGGCCGAAGCCTCCGGCGACGCCCGCGCACCCTATGCCTGGACGGATTTCTGCAAGCGCACGCCGTCCGAATGCCGCGTCGACACCCGCGAGGCCGAGCGGATCGAGCTGAATTCGAAGCTCTGGAAGACGATCGTCGCGGTCAACAACAATGCCAACCGCGAGATCGAGGCGATCACCGACCAGGATCACTGGGGCGTCGTCGACCGCTGGGACATCCCCACGGACGGCAAGGGCGACTGCGAGGATTATGTGCTGTTGAAGCGCAAGCGCCTGGCCGAGGCCGGTCTGCCGCGTCGCGCGATGCTCGTCACCGTCGTGATCGACGAGGAGAATGCCGGTCATGCCGTGCTGATGATCCGCACCGATCGCGGCGACTTCGTCCTCGACAACAAGCGCAATGCGATCCTGCCCTGGAGCCAGACCGGCTACGTCTACGTCAAGCGGGAGTCCCAGTACCGCACCGGCTGGACCTCGCTCGGCGGCGCGCAGACCCCGACGGTCGCCTCGGTACAGCGTTGATGGAATCCGCCGCAGCCCGATTTCGGCTGCGGATATAAGGACGGCGAGGCTCGGTCACGTCCCCACCCACCCGTCCCCAAGGGATCGGGTTTCGCCAAGGGCCGGCTTTCCCCCACGGAAAGCCGGCCCGCTTCGTTTGAGCTTCAGTCGAGCCGTTCGAGCCCGGCCGCGAATTGCCGCCAGCGCTGGACATAGGCCTTCGCCGAAGCGGTGATCCCTTCCGCAGCCTTGTCGTCGAGCGTCCGTATCGCCCGCGCCGGCGAGCCGACGATCAGCGAATTGTCGGGAAATTCCTTGCCTTCGGTCACCAGCGCATTGGCGCCGACAAGGCTGTTGCGGCCGATCTTGGCACCGTTGAGCACGGTCGCGCCCATCCCGACCAGGCTGTTCTCGCCGATCGTGCAGCCATGCAGGATGGCGCGGTGACCGATCGTGCAATTGGCGCCGACCGTCAGCGGATAGCCCATGTCGGTATGGAGCACGCAGCCTTCCTGGAGGTTGCTGCCCTCGCCGATCGTGATCCACTCGTTGTCGCCGCGCAGCACGGCGCCGAACCAGATCCCCACTCCGGCCGCCAGCCTGACGCGGCCGATGACATGCGCGTCGGGCGCGAGCCACCACTCTCCGGCCTCCGCGGTTTCCGGCCTAGTTCCATCGAGCGCATAGAGGGGCATCGGCTTGTCCTGACGGTTCGAGCCCTCAGGATTGCAGGCGGGCGACGCCTGTCGTCAAGCGCCGAGGAGATGCAGCAGGTCGAGCACGACGCGGCCCGAGACCAGGCTCCAGATGCCGGCGGTCATGCCCGCGAGCATGAGGAAGGAAACCGGGCGCCCGTCGTTCTGCCGGCCGCGCACCGTGTTGCGCAGGATCAGGAAGGGCGCGCTGAAGACCACCACCGGCACGCTGGCGATGGCGGCAAGCCCGCCGGTCTGCAGAAGCGTGAAATCGGCGCGCCGCTCCGTGAACAGCTCGAACGCGCTGGCCAGCAGTCCCGCGAAGGCGAAGCCGAGGAACAGGGATTGCAGCGCCTCGAGGAAGGCAAACTGGATGGTCACGGACGCAAACTCTCAACCGGAACGAGGCCCGAGCCTGCCGCATGGTTTACGAACTGTGAAGGACAGAGTTTACCGATGGTTAACCGTACCGGCCCGGTTATGGTTTACGCCGCATTAAGCCGGGGATGATTCAGTGGTTGCGACTTGATCGCAAGGCACCGGAATGACCGCATCGCTGCCCTATCACCGGCCCGGCCACCAGGCCGCTCATATCACTTCGATGGTGCGCATGCGTCTGCAACAGCGGGCTGCCCCGCTCCCGCGCGCGGACGGCGCCTTGCTGAAGGCGATGCTGCTGATCCTGACAGCGGGTGTGCTCGCAACCGGCCTCGCGGTCTACCTCACCCAGCAGCGCGACGAGCCGACGGCTGCCCCGCAGCCCGCTCGCGTCGGCGAGGTCGCCCTGATGATCCCGAAGGAGCTCACCGGCATCGAGGACGATGGCGATACGAGCCGGCTCGTCGGCATGGTGCGCCTGCGCCTGGATTGGCCGAACCTCGGCCCGGCCCAACCGGATAACCGCAAGCGGCTGCTGATCACGCTGAGCCCGCCCGACCGGGTCAACGAGCCGGCCCGGCAGCTCGCGACCTATGCCCGCTTCCTGACGCCGACCGTCTGGTCGAACCCCGGCGGTCTTGTGGTGCGCGGCTTCCGCAAGGGCTCGCCCTTCGAGAACGACGAGTTCTACGTCTCCGTCCCCGACGGAAAGGGCTTCGCCGCGCGCTGCCCGATCGAGACCGGCGCCGGCCTCGAGGAACCCTGCCGCATCACCTTCCAGCATCGTGGCATGGATGTGAACATCCGCTTCCCCCGCGCCATCATCGCCGATTGGGCGGTGATGCTGGGAGGTGTCAGGCGGACGCTCGACGGGCTGATCCGCTAGGAAGCAGTCTTTAGGGCGGCAGGGAACACCCACAGCCCTCATCCTGAGGAGCCATTCCCGAGGGAATGGCGTCTCGAAGGATGCTTCAGAAATCTCTGGAGCCTACTGGACCATCCTTCGAGACGCCGCGTTCCGCGGCTCCTCAGGATGAGGGCTCCAGCCTTTGGCTTTGACGACCTCAATCCTCGAGATCGACGTCGAGGATCGCCATGGTGAAGTTGAAGGAGCGGTCGCCATCCTCGTCGTCGACATGGATGATGCCGATGAACTCCTCGCCCAGATAGACCTCGGCCGAGTCGGTCTTCTTCATCCGGGCGCGCACGCTGATCGCGTGGTTGTTGAAGGTGCGGCGCAGATAGGTTTCGAGCTTGGCGAGTTCTGTCTTGTCCACGGTCCTGGGTCCTTTCGAATTGGCCGGGAGCGATGCCACGGCAGGCCACGAAGGGCAAGCGAAAGCAGCCGCTGCGGACATGGCAGGCCTCATCCATCCGGTGGTTGTGGATGCCATGCGGAATCGTGCCATGTTCGCGAACCTCCGGAACCTTGACGGACCTTGAGACCATGAAGCCGTGGCTTGCTCCCGCCCTCGATTATGTCGCGACCTGGCTCGATTTCCAGCGCAGCCATCATGACCAGCCGGGCTGCGCGGTCGCGATCGCGGATGGCAGCGAAGTTGTGCTGGAGGCCGCCTTCGGCAGCGCGAACCTCGCCACCGGCGAGGCACTGACGCCGCGCCACGGCTTCCGCATCGCCTCGCATTCCAAGAGCTTCACCTCGGCCGGCATCCTGCGCCTCGTCGACGAAGGCCGCCTGCGGCTCGACGACGAGGTCGGCGGCTTGATCAACGGGCTGCATCCGGAGATTGCCAGGGTCACCGTTGGCCAGGTCCTCTCCAACAGCGCCGGCCTGACGCGCGACGGCCCCGATGCCGGCCAGTTCCTCGACCGCAAGCCCTTCTGCAGCAAGGCGGAACTGCTCGCCGATCTCGCGAAGCCGCCGGTCCTCCCCGGCTCGCAACGCTTCAAATACTCGAACCACGGCTTTGCCTTGCTCGGCCTCGTCATCGAGGCCGTGACCGGACAGGACTACAACAAGTGGATCACCGACGAGGTCGTCGCCAAGGTCGGACTCACCGAAACCGCAGCCGATATCGGCCTCTGGGGCCAGAGGCCGATGGCGAAGGGCCATACCGGCAAACAGCTGCTCGGCCGGCGCGCAATCATCCCCGCCGACAATCACTGCCATGCCATGGCGTCCGCCACCGGCTTCGTCGGGACCGCCGCCGATGTCGCGCGCTATTTCGCACAACTCTCGCCGCAAGCCGAACGCAGCATCCTCTCGGCCAAAAGCCGCCGCGAGATGATCCGCCGGCTCTGGCCGGACGACGAATCCAGCCTCGGCCGCCATTACGGGCTCGGCACGATTTCCGGCGGCGAGGGCGACTGGCGCTGGGTCGGCCATTCCGGCGGTTTCCAGGGCTTCATCACCCGCACCGCCCTCATCCCGAAGCAGGGCCTGACGATCTCCGTCCTGACCAACGCCATCGACGGCCTCGCTCATCCCTGGCTCGACGGCGTCGCCCATATCCTCAAGGTCTTCGCCGAGCGCGGCGGCCCGTCCGTCGAGACGCGCGACTGGACAGGGCGCTGGTGGACGCTCTGGGGCGCGACCGATCTCGTGCCCGTTGCCGACCGCGTGCTCTGCGCCGCCCCCGCCCTGCTCACGCCCTTCCTCGACGCCGCCGAGATCGCGATCGAGGCTCCCGATCAGGGCCGCATCGTTCGCGCCTCCGGCTTCCACAGCCCGGGCGAGACCGTTGCTCTGGAACGTGAGGGCGGAAAGGTGCGCTCGGTCAGAATGGCCGGCTCGCGCTTGCTCGGAGCCGACGCGATGCGCGCGGAGATGGAAGAGCGCTACGGCGGTCGAGCGCAAGGCTGAGGCAGCTCGGCTTTTTAAGAACGCAAGTCATCCCGGACGCAGCGAAGCGGAGATCCGGGATCCATGCCTGAGCCTTCATCGGAGGTGCTCCGGCATGGATCCCAGGTCTCCCTGCGGTCGCCCGGGATGACGACGCGCGATTGAACCCAGCCGTCATTTTCGGACGACCGCAGGGAGACCCGAGCATGACGAAGCGGATACTCCGCCACGCATTCGCCGCCTTCCGGTCGCAGCCTTCGTTTCGAGGGCTGGCCGATGCGTGTTCTTGCCTCGATGATCGCTGCTGTCCTGATTGCGGGAGCGACGGTCGCGCGCGCCCATCAGGCCCCGCGGGGCTGGGACTATCCGTTCTACTGCTGCCTCGATTCCGACTGTGCGCAGATCGATGCCGAAGCCGTCCGGGAAGTCACCGGCGGCTTCGTCGTGACGATCGCCCCCGGCAAGCACCCGATGTGGTCAACAGAGCGCAAGCAGCCACTGACGCTCGAAATCCCGCAGGACAAGGCCAAGCAGTCGCCGGACGGCCACTGGCATCTCTGCATCGACGACTCAGGCGAACTGCTCTGTTTCTTCGCGCCGGGCAATGATTCCTAGCGCATGAAATGCAGCGTCCGGAACTTGCCACGGAAGGCCGTCACATCCTTCGCCACCGCCTCGGCGGGGCGCGAGCCGTTCAGCCCCTCGGCGATATAGCCGGCCAGTTCCGGCATATCCGCCGCCGTCATGCCGAAGCGGACGATCTCCGGCGTTCCCAACCTGAGGCCGTTCACATCGCCCTCGACAGCCGGCAGCGGCAAGCCGATGCCGCAGGAGAGAATGTTGACGGCGCGCAGCTTCTTCGCCGCCGCCTGCCCGCCGCCGTAAGCAGCGGCCTCGATCGCGAACTGGTGCGAGGTGGTCATGCCCCGGTCGCGCGCGAAGACCGGCACCTGCCGTTCGGAGAGCGCTTCCGCCAGCGCCTTCGCGGTCTTGGCCATCTCCTGCGCATAAGCACGGCCATGCGCCTTCCAGTCGAGCAGCGAGACGGCGAGCGAGGCTGATTTCGCCGCGTCGAAATTGGCGGTGAGACCGGGATAGGCGATGGCGTCGAGCTTTTTGGCGATCTCGGCGTCGTTGGTCACGATCAGGCCCGAAGGCGGCCCGCCGAGGCTCTTGTAGGTGCTCATCGTCATCAGATGGGCGCCCTCCTCCAAGGGCTGCTGCCAGCCATGGCCCGCAATCATGCCGGACATATGCGCCGCATCGAACAGCACGAGCGCGCCGACCTCATCAGCGATGGCCCGGATCTCGCGGATCGGATGCGGGAACAGGTTGAGGCTGCCGCCGATCGAGATCAGCCTCGGCCTGAGGCGCAGCGCATCGGCCCGGAGCTTTCCGACATCGACCGTATAATTCACCGGATCGATCGGTGCCGGATGGGTGACGATGCCGTAGAGCCCCGCTGCGCCCGCACCGTGATGGGTGACATGCCCGCCGATCTCGCCGGGCGGCGCGATGATGCAGTCGCCGGCCTTGGCCGCGACCATGAAGGCGTAGAGATTGGCGATGGCGCCGGAGGGCACGCGGATTTCGGCATATTTCGCGCCGAAGACCTCAGCCGCGAGCTCGGCAGTGATGATCTCGATCTGCTCGATCGCCTCCAGCCCCATCTCGTATTTGTCGCCGGGATAGCCGAGCGAGGGCCGCGCCCCGATCCCCGCCGAGAGCAGCGCCTCGGCCTTCGGGTTCATGACATTGGTGGCAGGGTTGAGATTGACGCAGTCGCGCTCATGGATCGTCCGATTCTCGGTGGCGAGCGCGTCGATCCGCGCCGCGATGGCCTCGAGCGGCTGGCTCGCAGTTTCGCCGGCGACCTTGAGCACATAGTCCTCGCTCGCTTCCGGAACCCAGTCGCGCCTGCCCAGAGCCGTCATCTCGCTGTTCTCCCGATCCCGCCTGATGTCGCGACGCATAACAGCGGTTTGCCGGCCCGCGCGCAAACGAGTATTCATCGCTCGCAGGCTGAGGAATTCTCAGCCTCAATCTGGAGCCTCGCCTTGCCGGTCAAGCCGCCGCGCCCGCGCCTGCCCTCGCTCAATGCCTTGCGCGCCTTCGAGGCCGCGGCACGATTGGAGAGCTTCGCCAAGGCCGCCGACGAGATCGGCGTCACGGCCGGCGCCATCACCCAGCAGATCAGGCAGCTTGAAGCAACGCTGGGTTTCGCGGTCTTCCGCCGCCTGCCGCAGGGCGTCGCCTTGACCGAAGCCGCGCGCGAGGCCCTGCCACGCCTGACGCGCGGCTTCGACATGCTGGGACAGGCGGTGCAGGCCTTGCGCGAGGCACAGCCGCATCGGCCGCTCGCCATCGCCGCCCTGCCCTGCATCGCCCAACTCTGGCTCTCGCCGCGCCTGCCGGCGCTCCAGGCCGCATTCCCGGACTTGCAGATCTCGATTTCGGCGATGGAGGAACCGCCCGATCCGCAGCGCGATCCCTATGATCTCTCGCTGTTCTATCGGGAAACCGCACCGGCCAGCGGCGGGCTTCAATTGGCGGACGACGCGATTCTACCCGTCTGCGCGCCCGCTCTCGCTGCAAAGCTCGCGACGTCAGCCGACCTTGTCGCGCAGACACTGCTGCACGACGCGGTCTGGCGCAGCGACTGGGCGCGCTGGCTCTCCTTCGCCGTACCCGGCACGAAGATCGATCCGAGCCGTGGCCCGGCGTTCTCGCTCTACAGCCTGGCACTGGATGCCTGCCTGTCGGGTTCAGGCATCCTGATGGGGCGGATGAGTCTTGTCGGCCCTCATCTCGCGTCGGGCAGGCTCGTCGCGCCCTTCCCCCAGGCCATGCCGACGCCCGATCGCCTGACGCTCGCGGCCGCAACGGCTGCCGGCGCGCATCCGCACCGGGCCGAGATCATGGACTGGCTCGCCGGCTCGGCCGACTGAGCACATCAGATATAGGCGCCGCAATCGCCGGCGAACGTCTGGTTCATCGAGCGCGAAGGCTCGGCACAGCCCGCTTCCCCGACCACCTTGGCCGGCACGCCCGCCACGGTCTTGTTGCGCGGCACGGGCTGGAGCACGACCGAGCCGGCCGCGATGCGACTGCATTGGCCGACCTCGATATTGCCGAGGATCTTGGCGCCGGCGCCGATCAGCACGCCCTTGCGGATCTTCGGGTGGCGGTCGCCGCCCTGCTTGCCGGTTCCGCCCAGCGTGACGCCGTGCAGCATCGAGACGTCGTCCTCGATGACCGCCGTCTCGCCGACGACGAGCCCGGTCGCGTGGTCGAGGAAGATGCCCTTGCCGATCCGCGCCGCCGGGTTGATGTCGGTCTGGAACACCTCGGAGGAGCGCGCCTGCAGGTAGAGCGCGAAATCGCGCCGGTCGCGCTTCCAGAGCCAATGCGCCAGGCGGTGGCATTGCAGCGCATGGAAGCCCTTGAAGAACAGCACCGGCTCGAGCACGCGGTAGCAGGCGGGATCGCGATCGAGTACGGCCATCACATCGGCGCGCATGCCGGCGCCGATCGTCTCGTCATCGGCCATCGCCTCGGCGAAGCCCTGTTCGACCAGGTCGGCGGTCACGGCGGGATGGCCGAGCCTTGCCGCGACGCGATGAGCGACAGCGGCCTCGAAGCTCGGCTGGTTGAGCACGGAGGCGACGATCAGGGTACCGAGCGCCGGCTCGGCCGCGACAGCGGCTTCGGCCTCGGTCCGCAGGCGCGACCAGGCGGGATCGACGCGGTCGAGCCCGGTTGCGAAGTCGCGTACTTCCACGACGGAGTGCCCCGACGGCATGGTCATTCTCCGGAAAGACGGGTTCAGCGGAAGGACAACCCGGCCTGAAGCAGGCGTCCGCATCAAAAGCTCAAGCCGAACCGAAGTTGAATCTAAAAGCGAGGCAACGGAATCAGAATTTCAGGGAAGATCGACAACACATTGGCGTCGCCCACTTTTCTGGATTGCCTGTATTCGCCTGCATGCTCTCATAAACGCGCGAGAAAGTCGAGGACGGCTTGCTTGTGGCTCTTGTCGCCGACGGCGAGGTTATGGTCGCGCCCGATGATGTCGAAGGACTCGGCGCCGGGGATGAGCTTCGCCAGCTCCGGCCCGGAGCCGGATACGTCGTCCTTGGTACCGACACTGATCAGCGTGGGCATCGAAATCTGCCCGACCTGCTCGGCAGTCAACGTCTGGCGCGAGCCGCGAATGCAAGCGGCGAGCGCCCTGAGATCGCTCTTGGTCTGCTCGGCGAAGGCGCGGAACATGCGCTGCATCGGATCGGTCAGGACATCGAGCGACGGCGCCTCCATCGCATCGGCGATGCCGAGCGGCAAACCAACTCCCTCGACGAGATGGATGCCGAGCCCGCCGAGCAGCAAGGCCTCACACCGGCGCGGATGCGCCAGCGCCAGATGCGCCGAGATGCGCGCGCCCATCGAATAGCCCATCACCGCCGCGCGCGGGATGTCGAGATGGTCCATCAGCCGGCGCACATCCTCGGCCATGACCTGCGAGGAATAGGCGGCGGGGTCGTAGAGCTTCTCGCTCTGGCCGTGGCCGCGATCATCCAGCGCGACGACCCGATAGCCGGCATGGGTCAGCGTCTTCGTCCACTGGGTGTTGACCCAGTTGATCATGTGCGAGGAAGCGAAGCCGTGGACCAGCACGATGGTGCGGTGCTTCGGCTCGTCAGCGGTCGGCGCCATGTCGATGAAGGCGATCTTCACGCCATCGGAAGAAAAGCTCTGCATACGGGTCTCGGGTCGCAACGTCGGAATGGTTCCCTTCCCTGCCATGGCCGGGCGGATTTGGGTACCCGCCATGGCGCGGCTTGCTTATGAGCGCCCGCCATGATGAACGATGGCCGCATGACCCAGCCCGCGCCCCGCGAATCGTCACGCCTCGCCATCGTCGACATCGCCCGCGGCGTCGCGCTGCTGGCCATGTTCGTCTACCACTTCGCCTATGACCTCTCGATGTTCCGGCTGATCGAGACCGACATCGTCGCCGAGCCGGGCTGGCGCCTGTTCGCGCGCGGCATCGCCGGCAGCTTCCTGACCATCGTCGGCTTCAGTCTCGTCCTCGCGACGCGCAAGGGCCTGGACCTCAAGGCCTACCTCAAGCGCCTAGCCATGGTCGCGGGTGCGGCAGCACTGGTCACGCTCGGCACTTGGCGGTTCATACCGGGCGATTTCATCTTCTTCGGCATCCTGCACCATGTCGCGGTCGCGAGCGTGCTCGCCCTGCCCTTCCTGCGCCTGCCGGTCATCGCCGGCGCGTTTGCGGCAGCTCTCGCCTTCGCGCTGCCCTCCTTCGTCGCCCATCCGCTGTTCGATCACCCCTGGGCGGCCTGGCTCGGCTTCTCTCAGGCGCCGATCCACACGGCCGATTTCGTGCCGGTCTTCCCCTGGTTCGGCTGCGTGCTGAGCGGCATCGTGCTGGCGCGCCTCGTCCTGCCGCATCTGGCCGGTACCGCGCTCGCCGGCTGGCGGCCGGGCAACAAGGCGACCCGAATCGTCGCCTGGGGCGGGCGCCATAGCCTGCTGGTCTATCTCGTCCACCAGCCGCTTTTCATCGGCGCGCTGATGCTGTCGATGCAGGTCGTCGCTCCGACCTCGCCGGAGGAACGCGCCTTCCGGAACGAATGCCAGCGCAGCTGCTCCGGACCCAACGTGCCGCAGGAGATCTGCCGGATGGTCTGCGCCTGCACGGTCGATGGCCTCAAGCGCGAGCAACTCTGGCAGAAGGCGCTCGACAACCTCCTCTCGCCGCAGGAAAGCGCCCGGATGACTGAGCTGGCGCGCGGCTGCCTGCGCGACGGGCGCTGATGCGAAAGAGCGCTCTGGCGCTGGGGCGGTTCACGCGATAGGTTGCGGCCGAATTTCAGACTTGCGAAGAGCGACGACCATGGCCGCCACCGGCATCCCGCATTTCCACAATGACCTCGGCGTTCCCGTCATCAAGGTCGGCGCGCATGAGTTCATGTGCATCGGCGCCAAGCCGCCCTTCGACCACCCGCATGTCTTCCTCGACATGGGCGCGGATCACGAGATCATCTGCCCCTATTGCTCGACCCTGTTCAAATATGAGCCGTCGCTGAAGGGCGCCGCCTGCATCCCGCCGGAATGCGCCTATACCGATCCGGCCAAGGCGGCCTGAGGCTCGTCCACTGCATCCGGCGCGCGGGTTCTGAGGGGCATCCGCGCTTCGTCTTCCAGCACCATCATCGAAGGCGTCCGATCCCGTGTCCGCTCCTCATTTCGTCATCGCCGGCGCCGGCATCGGCGGCTTGACAATGGCCCTGTCGCTGGCGCGGCGTGGCATCGCCGCGACCGTCGTCGAGAAGCGCACCGGCTTCGGCGAGACCGGGGCCGGCCTGCAGGTCACCTCCAATTCCGGCCGCGTGCTCGATGCGCTCGACCTCGCCCTGCCGCTGAAGCGCATCAGCGTGACTTCGCACGGGCTGATGATCCGGCGCTGGGCCGACGGCTCGCAGGTACTGGAGATGCCCTCCAGCCCCGAGCACATGCCGACACCGTTTCGCATGATGAAGCGCAACGATCTCCATACCGTCCTGCTCGACGCCGCCCGTGCCATGCCGAATATCCGCCTGATGGTCGGCCGCAGCGTGGATGAGGTCAGCCGGAATGCCGACGGCGTCACGATCGGGCTCACCGCGCGCGACGGTGTCGGCGGGACGCTTTCCGCTCTCGGATTGATCGGCGCCGACGGCCTGTGGTCGCGCGTCCGCGATCTCACCGGCGATGCTTCGCCGCCGGTCTTCACCGGCTACGAGGCCTGGCGCGCCGTGGCGCCGGCCCGCGCTGGCGACAAGCCGCGCGTGACGCTGCATATGGGCTCCGGCCGCCATGCGGTGCATTACCCTGTCGCCGGCGGCCGGGAGATCAACATCGTCGTCGTCCGCCAGGCGAAGGAGGCCCGCGAGGGCTGGTCGCGCGATGGCGACCGCGGCGTCGTCACCGAGCATCTCGCCGGCGCCTCGCCGGCCTTGCGCGAGCTCACGGACGCGGCCGAAGCCTGGCAGGTCTGGTCGCTGTTCGACCGCAAGCCCGCCGCCATGGCCAAGGGCCGGATCGCGCTGCTGGGCGATGCCGCCCACCCGATCCTGCCTTTCCTCGCCCAGGGCGCCTCGCTCGCGATCGAGGATGCCGCGGTGCTCGCCCGCCTGCTCGCCGAGACGCTTAGTCGCGAAGGCGCTGCCGGGGTGCCCATGGCCTTCGCCGCCTATGCCGCCGCCCGCGCCCAGCGCGTCGCCCGCGTGCAGGAGGAGAGCCGGGGCAATGGCCGCAACTATCATATGGGCTGGCCGCTCAGCATCGCCCGCGATTTCGCGCTGAAGCGGCTGGGGCCGGACGGCCTGCGTAATCGCTATGGCTGGCTCTATGACTGGCAGGATGCGGCCTGATCTCGTCAAAGCCGCAATCAATCCCTATCTCTGTGCCGAGGGAAGGGACCGAAACCAGATGATCCGCGTCAATCTCTACGAGCAGCTCAACGGCCGCACCCGCGCCATGCCGCGCTGGCAGGCGTGGCTCGCCATGGCGGCGAGCCTCACCGTCGGCGTCGCGCTTTTCGTGCTGGCCGCCAGCCTCGCGCTCATCCTGATCCCGGTCGTGCTGATCGTCGGCGCGATCGCGGTCTGGCGCCTCAAGGCCAAGCTGAAGGCGGCGGGCATCGACCCGACCAATCCTTTCGCCAACCAGCCGCGCCAGCCGGACCGCGTCGAGGTCATCGACGCTGAGTATCGCATCATCGAGCCGGACGAGCCGCGCCGCTGAGACTCAGAACCCGCCTTTCAGGACGACGCCGGCGATCGCACAGATCGCCAGCACCGGCACCATGCCCAGCCTGAAGCGCAGAAGCGCGATGGCCGCGCCAGCCGCCAGCACGGCGGCGCGCCAGTCCAGCGAGGTCAGGACCGGCACCTCCGGGCTCATGCCGAGGAAGGACAGGCTGGAGACCTCCCGGAAGAGGACATGCAGCCCGAACCAGAGCGCCAGGTTGGCGATGACGCCGACCACGGCGGCGGTGATTGCGCCAAGCGCGGCAGACAGTCCCTTGTTCTCCCGGAGCGCCTCGACATAGGGCGCCCCCAGAAAGATCCAGAGGAAGCACGGCGCGAAGGTCACCCAGACCGTCAGCAGCGCCCCGAGCCCGCCGGCCACCAGCGGCGGCAGGCTGCCCGGCGCCCGGAACGCGGCGAGGAAGCCGACGAATTCGAGCACGAGGATGAGCGGCCCCGGCGTCGTCTCGGCCAGCCCCAATCCATCCAGCATCTCGCCGGCGGTGAGCCAGCCGAAACCATCGACCGCCGCCTGCGCGACATAAGCCAGGACCGCATAGGCCCCGCCGAAGGTCACCATCGCCATTGTGCTGAAGAAGCTGCCGATCTGCGTCCAGATGCTGGCCGGGCCGGTGACGAGCCAGAGCACGGCCACCGGCGCGAGCCAGAGCGGCAGCCAAAGCGCGAGCACGCGCATGGCCTTGCCCGCGGAAGGCCGGACATGCGGGAGCCCCCCCTCCGAAAGCAGCCGGTCGACCAGGCCGACGACCGGCGGCCCGGCTGCGCCATGCCGCCCCGCCGCGCCGAACCAGTCCGGCCGGACGCGACTGCCGAACCAGCCGACGAGCCCCGCGGCCAGGATGATCGCCGGAAACGGCGCCTTGAACAGGAAGATCGCGACGAAGGCCGCAACCGCGACGCCGACCATCACCCCATTCTTGAGCGCCCGGCGACTGATCCTCAGGCCCGCCTCGATGACGATGGTGAGCACGGCCGCCTTCACGCCGAAGAAGATGCCGTCGACCAGCGGGACATGGCGCCAGGTAACGTAGAGGATGCTGAGGCCCAGCATCACCAGCGCGCCAGGCAGGATGAAGAGCAGGCCGGCGATCAGGCCCCCGACCGTCCGATGCATCAGCCAGCCGATATAGACGGCGAGTTGCTGCGCCTCCGGGCCCGGCAGGAGCATGCAGTAGTTCAGCGCGTGCAGGAAACGCTCCTCGCCGACCCAGCGCCGTTCCTCGACCAGCTCCTTGTGCATCAGCGCAATCTGGCCTGCTGGCCCGCCGAAGGACAGGAAGCCGATCCGCGCCCAGACCCGCGTCGCCTCGCCAAGCGTCGGCATGCGCCCTGCCGCTATCGTTTCCACGACATTCATCGCCGCGCCTCCCCCGCCGGCTTCGGCACCGGCCAGTTATGGGTTTCCTCGGCCGCATCGCGGCACCAGCGATAGAAGGCGTCGTAGAGCAGCATGCCGGCCTCGAGCTGGTCGAGATCGTGCTTGTACATGCGCGACAGCCCGAGCGACGCCGCGAGCAGGCCCGCAGCCTGCGGCTCGGCCTCCAGCGTCGCGGTATCCGCCGCCCGCACGATGCGCGCCAGCCGGTCGAGCGTCGGCGAAGCCAGCCGGAACTCCTCGATCATCGCGTCGAAGGTGCAGAGCGGCCCGCGATGGCTCCAGAATACGCCCTCGATATCGAAGGGCGTGGCCCCGAAGCGCTCGGCCACGGCCTCGACCTCGGAGGCCGCGACGAAGAGGAACACGGCCTGCCTATCGATGAAGCGTCGGATGAGCCAGGGGCAGGCGATGCGGTCGATCTTCGGCCGCGCCCGCGTCACCCAGACGCTGCCGCTGGCCGAGGCCCCCGGAGGCAGGCGCTCCGGCGAGAACACCATCCCGCCAGCCTGACGCCAGGCCTGGTGCCCGCCTTCCAGAGTTTCCGCAGGAATGCCGCGATGCCGCAGCCAGGCGGCAACGCCTTCACTGAGCTTGAGGCCGCGATGGCAAACCACCACCACGCGTCGCTGGGCGGCGAATTCAGCACCCCAGTCGGCGACAGTACGATAGTCGCGCCGAACGGAGCCCGGCAGGAGCAATGGATCGGCGGCGACATCCTCGTCGATGCGGACATCAACGATCGCCGGAGCATCGGGCAGGCCGACCAGCCGTGACAGCTGGGCGACCGAGATCTGTTCGTTGGAAGACATGGCTTGCGTCCATCCTGAAGCGAGGAAGTTGGACGCGAACATTGGGCCGAAGCCTCACGGGGTCGTCGCGGTGAAACCCCTTGGCGACGACTACACCATGTCAGCGCGGCCGGCGTCAACGCCGGCCGCAACTTCACTCGATCCGGCTGACCAGAATCTTGTCGATGCGGCGGCCGTCGAGATCGACGACCTCGAAGCGCCAATGCCCCTTGTCGAAGCTCTCGCCGACATTCGGCAGATGGTTCATCTCGGCCAGGATGAAGCCGGCAACCGTCTGGAAATCGGCGTCGCGCGGAATCGGGATGCCGAGTTCATGCGAGAACTCGTCGACCTGCATCCAGCCCGCGACGAGATAGGAACCGTCGGCGCGGGTAACGATCGCCGGCTCGTCCTCTTCCTCTTCCTGGAAGGCACCGATGATCGCCTCAAGCACGTCGCCGGGCGTGATGATGCCTTCGAAATGGCCGTACTCGTCGAAGACCAGCGCCATATGCACGCGGCTGGCGCGGATCTCGCGCAGGACATGCAGCGAGTCGGCCGTATCCATCACGATCGGAGTCTCCTGCACGAGCGCGCGCAGGTCCTGCACCTCGCCGGTCTGAAGGAACTCGATCAGGTCCTTGACGAGGATCACGCCGACGATCGAATCCGCCTCGCCGTCCTGCACCGGCAGCCGCGAGCGGCGCGTCGCACGCAATTGCTCGCGGATTTCTTCGGCACTGTCCTCGAGATCGATCACCTCGACCTCGCGGCGCGGCGTCATCAGCGCCCGCGCCGAGCGGTCGGCAAGGCGCATCACGCCCGCGATCATCTCGCGCTCGTCACGCTCCAGCACGCCGGCGGTCTCCGCCTCGGCGATGATGGTGCGGACCTCCTCCTCGGTGACTCTCTCCTCGGATTCACCCTTCTGGCCGAGCAGGCGCAGAACCGCTTTGCCGGAGACATCGAGCAGGAACACGACAGGCGCGCCGACCTTCGAGAGCAGCGACATCGCCGGCGCGACCCGCGCCGCCACCCGCTCGGGGTCGCGCAGCGCGATCTGCTTCGGCACGAGTTCGCCAAGAATCAGCGAGAGATAGGTGATCGCGACAACGACGGCGCCGACGCCGAGCGTATCCGATACCGATGGCGAGAAACCATGCGTGCCCAGCCATTCCGACAGGCGCGCGCCGAGCGTGGCGCCGGAGAAGGCGCCCGAGAGCACGCCGACGAGCGTGATTCCGATCTGGACGGTGGAGAGAAAGCGACCGGGATCTTCCGCGAGGCGCATCGCGGTTGCGGCGCCCTTGCTGCCCTGATCGCTGAGAACCTTGAGGCGCGCCGGGCGTGACGAAACCACGGCGAGTTCCGACATGGCGAGGAGTCCATTGACGATCGTCAGCGCCACGACGATCAGGATTTCGGTTAACAAAACCAGCCTGCTTGCTGCGAAGCCACGACATCTGGCGGCCCGCTTCCTGGCCCCTTATAGCGGAACATGGCCCCAACGCGATGGGCCGGACGAAAGATTTGTGAGCGGATAATGAGCAAGCCCCGTTTCTGGCAGCCGGCCGCCGATACGCAAGCCGATGCCGATCCCCGACTGCGCGCGCCGTCGGCCCAGCGCAACCGCGATGCGATCCTCGCCGTGCTGGCGGGTGTGCTCCCACCATCCGGGCTCGTTCTGGAGATCGCTTCCGGCTCAGGCGAGCATGCCGTTCATTTCGCCGCGGCCCTGCCCGGCCTGACCTTCCAGCCGAGCGATCCCTCGCCCGACGCGGTCGCGAGCATCGCGGCCTGGACCGGCGAATCCGGCCTCGGCAACATTCTTCCGCCGCTCGTCGTCGACGCAACCGCGCCGGACTGGCCGCTCGAAGCAGCCGACGCGATCCTTTGCATCAACATGATCCATATCGCGCCCTGGGCCGCGGCGGAGGGCCTGTTCCGCCATGCCGGCCGCCTCTTGAAGCCGGGCCAGCCGCTCTATCTCTACGGCCCCTATCGTCGGCCGGGCAGACCGCTGGAGCCGGGCAACGCGGCTTTCGACGAAAGCCTGCGCGGGCGCGACCCGGCCTGGGGCCTGCGGGAACTGGACGCGGTCGCGGCACTCGGCTCGGCCAACGGTTTCAACGCGCCGGAGATCGTCGAGATGCCCGCGAACAATCTCAGCGTGATCTTCAGGAAAGCGTGACACCCGCTGCATCCAGCCAACGGTTGTCAAACGAACCAACCGTCATTGCGAGCGTAGCGAAGCAATCCAGGGGGACGTAGAGCGCTGCCGCCCCTGGATTGCTTCGCTACGCTCGCAATGACGGCGGCGATGGTGCGGACGGCGGGACTCGAACCCGCAAGCCTTTGAAGGCGCAAGATTTTAAGTCTCGTGCGTCTACCAGTTTCGCCACGTCCGCAGGCGGCACAGCGATAGCGGGCGGGCGCAGCCGGCGCAAGCCTCGGCCGATCAAAACCGGCCGGTCACAGCACCCCGTTTCCGCTTCAAGCGCGCCGTCATTCCGGGCGTAGCGAAGCGGAGACCCGGAAGCCATCACGGAGCCCATCGCCCTACGATGGATTCCGGATCGGCGCCGCTCACGCGGCTTGTCCGGAATGACGCGTTGTTTCCGGAAGGAACCGGACGACGCGAAACGCTCAAGGCCGGCGGGCGGGCTTGTACCACTCCACCCCGTCGGGATCGACATAGAGGCCCGGCTTGACGTCAGAGCCGATGCTCTTCTCTTCCATCGGCACGCGCACCGTATCGTCGCGATCGCCGCGCTTGACATAGGGGGCCGAGCCCTGCCCGGCCTGGCCATGCGCGCCACGTCCGGCGCTGCTGGCTTGTCCGATGATGCCGCGCCGCCCGGCGACCTTGTCCTGCAATTCCGTCACCGAGCGCCCGGCGAAGGCGACCTTGGCCGTACCCTCGACCACCGGCACCGCGCGCCGCGCCGCACCCTCGCCCGTCACGCGCACGCCGATGAAGCGCGGCACATAGCTCGCCCCGCCCTTGCCGAAGGATTCCCAGCCGCCGGCCGAGATCATCTGCGCGCCGCAGCGCTTGTGATTGCGCTCGCAGGCCGCTCGCGAGCCATAGCGCGGCGCCGCCTGCTCGAACTCGGCGCGCGCGTTGCGATAGGCGAACTCGCATTGCTCGGCCGTCAGCCGGCCGGCCTCGATGCATTCGTCGCGGCGGACATAGAGCGCGGTCTGGGCCTGAGCCGCGAGATCAGACGGCCCCGTCAGCGACAGGGCGGGAGCAAGGGTGGCGACGCGCAGCAGCGCCAGGGCGGAACCTGGAATCATCATGCGGCGTAATAGAATTACAATTGTGGCCACAAGGCAGCGAGCCAGGCTCACAGCAGCGACCGCCGCGAGGCCGCAAGCTCCCGCGTCGAGCCATAGTCGATCTTGCCGTTGCCGAGCACGGGGATGGCCTGCGTCACCAGGATCGCGCGCGGCACCCACAACTCCGGGAAGCCCTGCTGCTTCGCCGCCTCCTGCAACGCGGCACGATCGGCATCCGGCGTCTCGGTGACGAGCACGAGCTGCTCGCCCTTGCGCGCATCCGGCAGCGCGACGACGACATGGTTCTGGTCCGGCCAGACCTTGGCGACCATGGTCTCGACAGCCGCGAGCGAGACCATCTCGCCGCCGAGTTTGGCGAAGCGCTTGGCCCGGCCGCGGATCGCGACGAAGCCGTCCTCGATCACGACGATGTCGCCGGTATCATGCCAGCCGCCCTCCGGCGGGATGATCCGGCCAGGGTTCTCGGGATCGAGATAGCCGGCCATGACGTTCGGCCCGCGTACGGTGAGCCGCCCGCCTTCGTGTATCCCCTCGACCGGCTCCAGCTTCGCCTCGATGCCGGGCAGGAGCTTGCCGACCGTGCCCTCACGGATCGCGGCCGGCGTGTTGACGGCAAGCACCGGCGAGCACTCGGTGCAGCCATAGCCTTCGAGGATGGTGGTGCCATAGGGCTCCCACATCCGCTTGGTCTCGGCCTTCACGCGCTCGGCGCCGGCCACGACATAGCGCACGCTGCCGAGATCGTCCTTTTCCGCCGCGCGGGCGTAACCTTGCAGGAAGGTGTCGGTGGCGAGCAGGAAGGTCGCCTTCATGTCGCCGATCAGCTTCGGCACCTGCTTGTAGTGCAGAGGGCTCGGATAGAGCACGACCTTCATGCCATGCAGCAGCGGCACCATCAGCCCGGCCGTCAGCCCGAAGGAATGGAAGGCCGGCAGCGGATTCATGAACACGTCCCGCTCGGAAATCGCCCCGGTTGCATGGGCGAAGACCTGCCTGGCATTCGAGACGATATTGGCATGGCTCAGCGCCACGCCCTTCGGCTTGCCCTCGGTACCCGAGGTGAACAGGATCACCGCCGTATCGTCCGGTTGCGCTTCGAACGAGCGGTGGACGAGCCCCGGCACGAGGCTCTGCAAGGCGCCGAGCGCCTTGTCGAAGCTGGTGATCTGCTTGCGGACATCTTCAAGATAGACGACACGCCGCCCCTCGCCCAAGGCCGCGATCTCGTCGTCGAGCTTGCCCTGGTCGACGAAGCGCCGCGAGGTGACGATGGTTTTGAGCTGCGCCAGCTCCGCCGCCGCACGCAGGTTGCGGACGCCGGCCGTGAAGTTCAGCAGCGCCGGCACCCGGCCATACGCGAAGAGCGAGAACAGCGTCACCGCCATGCCCTGCATGTTGGGCAGGAGCACGCCGACCTGCTCCTTAGGCGCCGTCAGCGCGGCGAGCTTGCGCCCCAGGACCAGCGCGCCGAGCACGAGCCGGCCATAGGTGATCGGCTGGCGCTCGGGGTCTTCCAGCGCGATGCGGCCCTTGCCGTGGCGGGCAATGGTCTGAAGCAGGGCGCGGAAGAGCGTGATCCGCGCGCCCGCGGCGTCGAAGCTGGTGGCGGCCATGTCCGGCGCGTCTCCCGTCGGCGTTTCCTCTGCCGGTCAAACTAGTGAGATCGGCGTGGGTTTCAACGCCGATCCCGACCGGCCATCAGCCGAACGCGCCGATCTCGTGTTGGATCGCCCCGGAAATCTCGCGGATCAGCGCGAATAGCCCCAGCATCGGCGCGAAGACGTCGCGGTGCAGCGCCTCATAGGTGCCGCCCTCGCGCGGCCCCGGCGGCTCGCCGAAATCGAGGCCGATGGTGGGATCGGGATCGCGCGGGAATATCTCCGCCAGCAGCGCCAGCGAAGCCGGCACGTCGAGGCGCAGCAAGCGCTCGATCAGCGCATCGCGTGTCAGGCCCGCATGCGGCCGGAAATCCGGGATATGGGCGAAGGACAGCCAGATGCGATGCATCGCCGCTAGCCTCAGCGCATGCAGCGCCACAAGCCGCGCCGACATCTGCGGCACATCGTCGGCCGCGACCTTGAGCTTCAGCGCATCGGCCGAGAGCCGCCAGAACAGGCGTCGCAGCGCCGGCGCCAGCTCCAGCCGCGACAGCGCTTCCGCGACGACCAGCAATTCCTCACGCCGCCCTTCCTTCACCGTGCGGCGCGCCCGATCGAACCAGCTGCCGGGGTCGAGCGTGTCGAGATAGGCGCGCAGCACGTCGAGATCGCTATGCGCCATCGCATGGGCCGCGAGCCGATAGGCCCGGTCGAAGCGCTGCGAGCGCTCGCGCATGGTGCGAAAAAGGTCCGGCGCGCGCGAGGCAGCATGGCCGACGCCATGCATGCTGTTCGCCATCCAGCCGAGCTGCTGGAGGATGGCGTTATTGGGGATGGCGCGCAGTTCGCGGGGATGACGGATGCGCGTCGGCCCCGCCCCTTCCGACTGGCGCGCGGCGGGACGCGAACCGGTCTTGTCGAGCAGCGAAGGGCCGAAGGTGCCGATGAGCGCGGCATAGCCGGGATCGTCGACGAGTTCGTTCATCTCCTCGCGCACCGTCTGGAAGAACTCGCTGGCGAAATCCGGCTCGTCATAGATCGGGTCCTCGGCCACTTCCGGTGATGCGAAAACCGCCTCGGCGATCCGCCCGACCGTGGCGCCAGCCAGCTGCGGTGTGCCGAATAGCAGATAGCCGTCGCTGCCCTGGAAACTGGTCTCGCGCACCGTCCGGATGCCGGCGCGCGCAAAGGCCTGCCGCGCATAGGCCGGGTCGAGATAGGCCAGCCGGTCCGACAGGCTATCGGGATGGGCGCCGCGCCCGACCGACTCGCCATGGGTATCGAAGATCACGAGTTCGACATCCGCAAGCTCGTAGCGTGCCAGCAGTTCAGCAATGCGGATGCGCAGGCGCTCGACCCAGAAGGTCGAGGCGACCTGCCCGATATAGCGCCCGGAATCCGAATAGCCGAACTGGATGCATAGCCGGCCATGGCGCTTGAGATAGTCACGGAAATGCGGACTGCGCAGCGCCTCGTCGATGATGCGCGGCCCCTGCTCCAGCGCGTCAGAGGTCTCGAACAGCGGCGATATCTCTACCCGATCGGCAATGCCGAAGCGGCTCGCAAGCCAGAGCGCGCAGAGCAGCGTATAGCCGGTCTCGGTTTCCGCGATCAGGAAGCGCACAGGCTTCGATCCGTCGACATGCTTCACGATCTGCGCGATCGTCATCATCATCCGCGCAGCCGATGCCCGCTCGGCCGCCAGCGCCCCGAAATCGACCGTGATCGCCTTGACCTTGTCGAGCGCCGTATTGGCGGCAGCGAGGAAGGCGCGCCGCTGCGCCGGCTGGCCCGGCTCCTCGTCCAGCGTGACCGTCGCGCGCAGGGCGTTGTGGAGCTGCGAGGCGTTGAGCCGAAAATGCGGCAACGCGATCGAGACGCCATGCGCGAGGCAACCGGCCCGGATCAGGGCGAGCACGAGCCGCGTCTCTTCATCGCCGGCATCCGCCAAGGCTTGGTCGAGCGCCTCGACCAGACGGGAGGCTTCGGGCAGTGCCGTCTGGCGCTCCTGAACCAGCGACAGCGCGAAAGCCTGAAGAGCCTGCAGCGAGGGCTGCGTACCGATGGGCGGCGCCAGAGCAAGCTGTCTCTCCACCGCGGCCAGCGCCTCGCTCACCAGCTGGCGTACCGCTTCCGTGGTCGGGACCTGCGGCAGCTTTTCGAGGATGCGCGCGAACTGCCCGCTCTTCGATTCCAGCCGGTAGCGCAGCGTGTCCCACCAGCCGATATCGGTGCGTCCATCCGTGTCGCAGCCGACCCAGGAGGCGAGCGTGACCGGCTTCGGCGCAAGCTGCGTCCACTGCGCCGGCCAGCGCTCGCGCGCGACCGCGAAGAGGGCGGCGTTCAAACGGTCGATGGCATCGCGGGCATGGCGCACGGCATAGCGCGCCTGCTCGAACTCGTCCTGCAAGGTGATCCGCCCGTCCGGGCGAAAGCTGAGAGCGCCATCGGCGACCACCGCCTCCCCCGCCTTACCGCCGGAGGCAAGGTCAGCGAGCGCATGGCAAAGCTGCCGCGCCATGCCGAAGGTCGGATGGGCTGTGAACACGGCTGCGAAGCGCACCCGCTCCACCGCCTGCCGGAACATATCGAAGGACCCGGCTTCCCTGGCCGCCTCCTGAGCTAGACCAGCGAAAACAGCGGCTTCGTCGTTCTGGAGCCCGACATAGCGCGCGACTCTGCCGGCGCGCTGATGCAGGGCTTCCCGCCCAAGCCGGCGCACCAGCTCCGAGGCAGCGTCCATGCCCAGCTCGCCGCGATCCATCAACCGCGTCAGCCAGAGCGTGACGCTCAGCACCGGGTTGCCGAAGGGGTCGTCGCGGGAATCGCTGCGCGCCGCCTCGACGCGGGCGAGCAGCTCCTTCGCGAGGCCGGCGACATTGGGGAGCGAATGACCTTCCGCAGCGATCGTCCCGGCCATGGCCCCTCTCCCTTTTCAGATCGGCCGAACGAACACGCGGTCACGATCGATATTGCGCTGCATTGCAGCATCGGATTCTCGCAGCTGCAAGCGGGAAGCTTAAGCGGCCGTCGGATAAATTTTATCCGGGTCATATTGCGTCATTCAAATCATCCGGATAATAAGTACGCCAACAGAGAGTAAACATGCTCGACATCGCATTCAGGCCCAGCACCGCCTTTCACGACACCGCCCGCATCGCCAGCGGCTCGCTTGCGACCGTCGCGCTCGCTGTGAAGACTGCGCTCGCGACGGACCCCGAGGCCGCGATCCTCGTCTTCGACGATGGAACGGGAAAGGTCATCGATCTCGACCTGCGCGGCAGCGACACCGATATCGCCGCGCGCTACGCGCCTCCGGCAGGCGCGACCGAAGAAACCACCGACGAAGCCCCGCGCGGACGCGGCCGGCCCAAGCTCGGCGTCGTTGCCCGCGAAGTGACCTTGCTGCCGCGTCACTGGGACTGGCTCGCCTTGCAGCCCGGCGGCGCCTCGCAGGCTCTGCGGCGTCTCGTCGACGAAGCCCGCAAGGCGGATGGCGGCCGCAGCCGAGCCCGCGCGGCACAGGAACGCGCCTACGCCTTCATCGCGACGATGGCGGGCGATCGCGAGGGCTTCGAGGAAGCCTCGCGCGCCCTCTTCGCCGGAGACGATGCGCGCTTCGCCGCGCACAGCCGGACTTGGCCGCAGGATATCCGTGACTACGCGGAAAAGCTGCTGGCCGGCGACGATCCGGAGAACCGCTAAGGGCGGCCGGCGGAGGGCCTTCAGCCTGCCCTGGAAGCATTCCGGCAGCGCGGTCGCCGCGGGTTGCTGGCCGGGCGCGGCAAGGGCATAGCAGCGCCACGCCTCCCGCCGCCCGCATCGCCCCGCCGAAAGCCGCCCGTCCATGACCTCCCGCGCACAATGGCTCGGCATTCTCTGCGGCCTGCTGACCGCGATCATCTGGGGCGTTCAGTCGGTCGTCTCGCGCCACGCGATGCTGATCGACCTGACCCCGGCCGACGTCACGATCCTGCGCTTCACCTCGGCCGCGGCAGTGCTCCTGCCCTGGGCGCTCCGGCACATGCGCCCCTTCCCGGTCGGTTCACTCGGCTGGCCGCGCGCCTGGGTGATGGCCCTGCTGATCGGCCCGCTCTACAGCCTGATCCTGGTCGGCGGCGCCGCCTTTGCGCCTGCGCTGCATTCGTCGATCATCTCGCCCGGCCTGATCCCGGTCTTCACCGCGCTGCTGATCTTCCTCGTTACCGGCGAGCGCGCCGGGCGGATGCGGCTGATCGGCCTCGGCATCATCGTGCTCGGCATCGGCATCTTCTCGCGCGATGCGCTCGCGATGACGCCGTCTCGGCCCGACGCCTGGATCGGCGACCTGCTCTTCGTGCTGATCGCCTTCCTCTGGGCGATCTTCGGCCTGCTCGCCCGGCGCTGGGGCGTGAGCTCGCTGGAGGTGACCGCCGCCTCGTGCCTGCTTTCGGTGCCGCTGCTCGCGATCGTAGCACTGGCCTTGCCGATCCACATGGCACGGGCGCCCTTCGTGGAACTTCTGCTGCAGGCGCTCTACCAGGGCGTCCTGGTCGGCGTCGTCGCGCTCTATCTCTATGCGCGCTCGGTCGCGACGCTGGGCGCGGCCAGGGCGACGCTGTTCCTGCCGCTGGTGCCGGTGGCGACGGCCGCCGCCAGCGCCTTGCTGCTGGCGGAAGTGCCCTCTCCGACCGAGATCGTCGGCATGGCGATCGTCGTCAGCGGGATGCTGATCGCCTTCCGCTCGCCATCGGTGGGCTGAAGCGCGGCCTGCTCAGCCCTTGTGCCCCTTGGCGATCGGCTCGACATAGGAGAGACCCAGGTCCCAGGGAAAATAGATCCAGGTGTCCTGGCTGACCTCGGTGATGAAGGTATCGACCGTCGGCACGCCGGCCGGCTTGGCATAGACCGTGGCGAAATGCGCGTTCGGCAGCATCTCGCGGACGACGCGGGCGGTCTTGCCGGTATCGGTGAGGTCATCGACCACCAACACGCCCTTGCCCTTGCCGTCGCCGATCGCCTTGATGTTCGGGGCGATGTCCTTGAGCACCTGAAGCTCGGTCTGGTTCTTGTAGTCGTGATAGCTCGCGACGCAGACGGTCTCGATCATCCGCAAGCCAAGCTCGCGGCAGATGATCGCCGCCGGCACCAGGCCGCCGCGGGTGATGCAGACCATCGCCTCGAAAGGCCCCTTCTCGGCGAGGCGCCAGGCGAGCGCGCGGGCATCGCGATGGAACTGATCCCAGGAAACCGGGAAAGCCTTATTCGAAGACGGTTCGGCCATGGACAGCGCTCCAGACTTGCGCGACGCGACAGGCGCCGTTTCCGACCGAAAAGCCTATCGGCGCGCGCCTGACAAGAGGCACGCGCCGAACATCCCCAATTCAGCGCCGATAAACCGCGTCAGAACTCCGCCCAGCCATCCGCCGTGCCGCCGCCGGCCACCCGCCGGCCGCGCATCACCGGCGCCGCCCGTGGTGCTGCGGGAGCCGAATGGACAAGTTGCGGTGAAGGCCGGTGCCGGTCGCCGCCAAGCTGGAAGGCGGAGACCATCGTGCTCAGCGCCTCGGTTTCCTGCTGGAGATCGCGCGCGACCTTGGCGCTCTGCTCGGCGAGCAGCGAATTCTGCTGCGTGATCTCGTCCATATGGGCGACGGTGCGGGCCATCTCGTCGATGCCGTTGGCCTGCTCGGTCGTCGCCTGCGAGATCTCGCTGACGGTCGATGCGACCTTGGAAGCGGCGCCGACGATTTCGCCCAGCGTCGTCCCGGCATCCTTGACCAGGCCGACGCCAGCTTGAATCTGTTGCGTAGAATTCGCGATCAATGTCTTGACGCCATTGGCGGATTCACTGCATCGCGCAGCCAATGCCCGCACCTCGGTCGCGACCACTGCGAAGCCGCGCCCGGCATCACCGGCCCGCGCCGCCTCGACCGCGGCGTTCAGCGCCAGCAGGTTGGTCTGGAAGGCGATCTCGTCGATCATCGAGATGATCTCGGAGATGCCGGACGAAGCCTGCTCAATCCGCCCCATCGCCGCGACCGCCTCGGTCACGATGGCGCCGCCGCGCGCGGCGACTTCGCTCGCCTCGTTGCCGAGCTGGACGGCCATCTTCGAATTGCCGGCGCTGTGCTTGACTGATGCGGCGAGTTCCTCGGTCGTCGCCGCGGTCTGCTGCAGGCTCGCCGCATTGGCCTCGGTCCGCTCGGCGAGTTGCTGGCTGTCGGAGGTGATCTTGAGCGAGGCGCTGTCGATTCGCGCCGAGATGTCGCGCACCGAGCCGACGACCTCCGCCAGCGTGTCGAGAAGGTCGTTGACGCCGGTGCAGAGCGCGGCCACCTCCCCGTTCTTGCCGTCCAGCGACACGCGCCCGGTCAGGTCCTTGCCCTTGGCCTGGTCGATCACCGCGCTCGTCTCCTGCACGGCCGCTTCGAGCTGTTTGCCCTTGAAGGTGGCGGTGATGTCGGAGGCGAATTTGACGACCTTGTAGGGGCGCCCCTGCGCGTCGAGGATCGGATTGTAGCTCGCCTGGATCCAGATCTCCTTGCCGCCCTTGCCGATGCGCCGGTACTGGCCGGCATCGTACTCCCCATGGCCGAGACGCTCCCAGAAGGCGCGATAGCCTTGCGTCTCGCGCTCGGCCGGATCGACGAACATGCGGTGGTGCTGGCCGACGATCTCGGCCAGCGAATAGCCGAGGACGCTCAGGAAATTCTGGTTGGCCGTCAGGATCTTGCCGGTGAGGTCGAACTCGATCACGGCCTGCGCCTTGTCGATCGCGGCGCGCTGCCCTTCGAGATCGGCGAGGCGGTTCTTCTGCTCGGTGACGTCGAAGGCATATTTGATCACGCCTACCGGCTTGCCGCCCGCCCCCAGAATCGGGGTGTAGCTGGCCTGGATCCAGATCTCCTTGCCGCCCTTGCCGAGCCGCAGATACTGCCCCCGCGAGAATTCGCCCCGGCCGAGATCGGCCCAGAATTGCTTGTAGGCCGGGCTCGCCTTCTCCTCGGTCGTCACGAACAGGCTGTGATGCTGCCCCTTCACCTCCGCCAGCGCATAGCCCATCGCCGACAGGAAATTCTCGTTGGCGTCCAGTATCTTGCCGTCAAGGTCGAATTCGACGCGTGCCTGCGAGCGATTGATCGCATCCAGCTGCCCCGCAACGTGCCGATTCGAGAAAAGGCCGGAAAAGAGCGACATCTGATATCCCCCCTCGGCGCGGCCTACGGATCATGCATCCTTGAGGCCAGCGTCGTCATGAAAGGCCTTGTCGGATACCCGCGGCGCCCGGAGCGCGGCGGGAAAGGCCGAATGCTTTCCGGCCACGCCCGAATGTCTCTCAAAACTTGTTTATGATTAGTTTATGCCTACAATATACTCAATTGATAGCAGAAAATTACAACGAAAACGATATGCCATATTTATAAGACATACCAAAAAGGCACATGAAGATTAGATCGAGACCTTTAAAAACACAAACGCTCCGTAAAATTGTACAAAAACCGCAAAAGTTGTAGAATAAACTTTCTTCAGAGCCGTTTCTGCTTTTCCGCAGCAACCATGGCTTTCACAGCAGCCATTGCAGCGAGTAGTTTCCCCGCGTCGCGTGACCTGACGACGATATTGGTATCGGGACCGGTTTCCGACCAGAACGGATACGAGCCGATCGAAACCGCCGGGTGGGCATTGGCGATCTCTGCCAGCGGACCACCGATATCGCCCTCCCGCAGCCCGGTTTGCACCGTATCGGACAGCATTTTCGCTCCCGTCCGCAGCGTCGGGCCGATGACGTCGAGCATCGCCTGCATGATCGCGGGCACACCCGCCATCACGTAAACGTTACCGATATTGAAGCCCGGTGCCTTGGAGATCGCGTTGGCGACCAGCTCGGCTCCCGCCGGGATTCGCGCCATGCGCATCCGGGCTTCGTTGAGCTCGTCCGGCGAGAAGCGCTCGGACAGCATCGCGACGGCGCGCGGATCGTGGTCGATCGTCACGCCGAAGGCGGCCGCGACCGCATCAGCCGTGATGTCGTCATGCGTCGGGCCGATCCCGCCGGTCGTGAAGACATAGGTATAGCGGGCGCGCAGCGCATTGAGCGCGGCGACGATCTCTTCGGAGACATCAGGCACGACCCGCACCTCTCGCAGATCGACACCGATATTGGTGAGATACTCGGCGATGTAGCCGATATTCTTGTCCTTGGTCCGCCCGGACAGGATCTCGTCGCCAATCACCAGGATCGCGGCCGTGACGATGGTGACGGAGGAACTGGCTTCGGTGACGGACATGGCGGCGCTCCTGGCTCTCCGCCAAGAGCTAGGCTTTCCCTGCGAAGCGCTCAAGCGCCGCGACGGGCGCGCCGGCCATGCCGCAGGCGCGCGCTCAGCCCGGCTTGCGCTCGAAGACCAAATTGAGTCGCGTCTGTGCGACGAGCTTGTAGCCGCTGCGCTCGAGCAGGCCCACAAGGTCGGTCTGCCAGCGCTGGCGCGAATCCTCGATGACGATGAAGCCCGGCCAGAGCGCCTGCGGGGCATCGCGCAGGAACGGCTCCAGAATCAGGTCCTCGGCCCCCTCGACATCGAGCTTCATCGCATCGATGCGCTCATAGCCCTCGCCTTCGACCAGCGCGAGCAGGGTCATGGCAGGGACCTTGACCGAGGTTCCGGCGCTCGAATTGAGGATGCGGACGCTCGATTCCCCGCGATTGGTCGGGTCGATGAACAATGTCAGCTCGCCGGGCTTGTCGGCGAGCGCGCAGGCCACCGCCTTGACGGTTCCGAACGGATTCTGCGCGATGTTGAAGGCGAGGCGCGCGAAGATCTCGGGCTGCGGCTCGACCGCGAGGATGCGTGCGCCCCGTCCGGCCCGGGCCGCGACGAAGAGCGAATAGGCGCCGATATTCGCGCCGATATCGATGAAGGTGAAGCCGTCGCGCAGCCGTGAGACCAACAGCTCCCGCTCGACCGCATCGAAATATTGCGGTGTGAACAGCACGCGCTTCTCGCAGACATTGCCGCTCGGATAGAGGCGCATCTTCGCCCCCAGCGACTCGATGTCGACCGGCGCGCCGTCGAGCGAGCGCAGGCCGAGGCGCCGCAGCGCATAGGCGACCTTGCGCCCGAGGAAACTGTCCGAGGCGGCGCGCGTCCGGGCGATGATGCGGGCGAGATAGGCTTTCGGAGCGAAGGCGCCGAAAGGCCGCTCTTCCGCCGGGTTCTGTTCGATGATGGCCATTGCGCCAGCCTGATACACCTCGACGGGCTCGCGCGCCAGTCGTGGTTGCGACCTCACTGCCCGTCGGCGAAGCGGGCGTGGATCTCGCCGAAACGGGGAGCGATCTCCAGGAAGACATCGACGAGCCGGGGGTCGAACTGCCGGCCGCGCTCGCTCATCACCACGGCGACGGCCTCGTCATGCGTCATCGCCTCCTTGTAGACCCGCTTCGTGACGAGCGCGTCGTAGACATCGGCGATCGCCATCAGCCGCCCTGAGAGCGGGATGTTCTCGCCTGCGAGCCCTTGCGGATAGCCCGCCCCATCCCAGCGCTCGTGATGGGTATGGGCGATCTCCTTGGCGAGCCTCAGGAAGGAGCTGGAGCCACCGAGATGGCGTTCGGCATCGGCGATGGCGATGCGCCCGAGCTCGGCATGGGTCTGCATCGTCGCCCGCTCATCGTCGTCGAGCCGGCCGGGCTTCAGCAGGATGCTGTCGGGGATGCCCACCTTGCCGATATCGTGCAGCGGCGCCGATTTGAACAGCAGATCGAGCGTGGCGTCGTCGAGCTCCCCGGCAAAGAGCCCGCGCTCGCGGGCGCCCTCGGCCAGTACCCGCAGATAGTGCTGGGTACGCCGGACATGGTTGGCCGTCTCGTTGTCGCGCGTCTCCGCCAGAGAAGCCATGGCCAGGATGATGGCCTGTTTCGCTCGCTCCGCCTCTTCCAGCGCCGCCGAAAGCGAGTTCACCAATGCGATGTTGGTCATCGCAACCGCCGCGCTGTTGGCGATCCGCCTCAACGCCCGGACCACCTCGGGCGATGGCCGATGGCGATGTGCCCAATAGGCACCGATCGCGGCAACGGGATCATCCTGACGAACCGGCACCATGACGAGGCTGCGCACGAAGGTCGGGCGATAGGCCTCTTGGGGAATCCGCTCGTCCTGGTCGATATCCTCGATGACGACGACCTCGCCATGCTGCATCGCCCAGCCGGAAATGCAGGTATCCATCGGGAAACGCTGGCCCTTCCAGAGCGGCGCGATGGCATCCTCGTCGGCATAGTAGCAGCGGCCGTTGTCGCGCAGGATGAAGCTGATGCCATCCGCACCAATGAGCCCGCGCGCGTTGCGGCGCACGACCTCCATGACCTCGTCGATGCCGCGCGCCATCGCGAGATCGAGCGACAACTGGTCGAGCGCGCTGAGCGTTGGGTCGGAAACGTCGGCGGGAAGCAAAGAGACAGACGCTTTCATGTGTCCAAGGGGAAGCTGTCCGGGCAGACGAAAGGTTCGGGCGGCAAGTTGCCTCAAAAAAGCTACAAGTACCCTAACGTCAGCACAACAATCGCCCGCGCATCACCAACCCTGCGGCAGCGCAGGCATCGCCCCTGCCCGGGACATCGCCCCTGCCCGGGACGCGGCAACCGGCTTGCGTGCGCCGCCAAACGCAATAGATAAGAGGGCGAGGAGTTTTCCGCGCGCAATGACATTCGAAGACACCATCGGCCGCTCGCGTTCGCGCGAGCCCGCCATCAAGATTCATGGCCCCGAGGCCTTCGCGGCCATGCACAAGGCCGGCCGGCTGACGGCCACGGGGCTCGACATGCTCGGCTCCTACGTCAAGCCCGGCGTCACCACGCAGCGCCTCGACGATCTCGCCTTCCAGTTCGCCATGGATAACGGCGCCTATCCGGCGACGCTGTTCTATCGCGGCTACACCAAGTCGATCTGCACCTCGATCAACCATGTCGTCTGTCACGGCATTCCCGACGACAAGCCGCTGCGCGAGGGCGATATCCTCAATATCGACTACACGCTGATCGTCGACGGCTGGCATGGCGATTCCAGCCGCATGTATGGCGTGGGCGAGATATCGCGGAAGGCCGAGCGCCTGATCGAGATCACCTATGAGAGCCTCCAGCGCGGCATCAAGGCGGTGCGGGCCGGCGCCACCACCGGCGATATCGGCTTCGCCATCCAGCGCTATGCGGAAGGCGAGCGCTGCTCGGTCGTCCGCGATTTCTGCGGCCACGGCATCGGCCAGCTCTTCCACGATGCGCCGAACATCCTGCATTACGGCAGCCCCGGCGAGGGCGTGCTGCTCAAGCCCGGCATGGTCTTCACCATCGAGCCGATGATCAACCTCGGCAAGCCGGGCGTGAAGGTGCTGTCGGACGGCTGGACCGCGGTGACTCGCGACCGCTCGCTCTCGGCGCAGTTCGAGCACCAGATCGGCGTCACCGAGACGGGCTGCGAGATATTCACGCTGTCGCCCGCCGGCCTCGGCAATCCGCTCGCGAAATGAGCGTCGGCATCGGCAAGGGAGCAGGTAAGGGACCGCGCAAAGCGCCCTCGCCCGCTGCCCCTGCCGATACGCCGCATTACCACGGCCACCGCGAGCGCCTGCGCGCCCGCTTCCAGGAAGCCGGTGCCGAGACGCTACCGGACTACGAATTCCTGGAGCTGCTGCTCTTCCGCTCGATTCCACGGCGGGACGTCAAGCCGCTGGCCAAGGAGCTGATCCAGCGCTTCGGCTCCTTCGCCGAAGTGCTCGGCGCGCCGGTTGCGCGCCTGGCAGAGGTCGATGGCGTCAGCGAAACCGTCGCGCTCGACCTCAAGATCATCGAGGCGGCGCTGAAGCGCATGGCCAAGGGCGCCGTCGGCAAGCGGCCCGTCCTCTCCTCCTGGTCCTCCGTGCTCGACTATTGCCGTATGGCGATGGCCTTCGCCGAACGCGAGCAGTTCCGCATCCTCTTCCTCGACAAGAAGAACATCCTCATCGTAGACGAGGTCCAGCAGACCGGCACGGTCGACCACACCCCGGTCTATCCACGCGAGGTGATGCGGCGAGCGCTCGAACTTTCGGCCTCCGCGATCATCCTGGTGCACAACCACCCCTCCGGCGACCCGACGCCCTCGGGCGCCGACATGCGGATGACGCGCGAGCTGGTCGATATCGCCAAGCCCCTGGGGATCGCCATCCACGACCACATCATCGTCGGCCGCGACGGCCATGCCAGTTTCCGCAGCCTCGGGCTGATCTGATGACACAACTCACGGTGAAGCGCGTCTACGATCCCCCTGCCCCCGGCGACGGCACCCGTATCCTCGTCGACCGGCTCTGGCCGCGTGGTGTGTCGAAGGACAGGATCGACCTCTGGCTCAGGGATCTCGCGCCGAGCGATGCGCTCCGCCACGAGTTCCATGGCAATCCCGACCGCTGGGACGAGTTCTGCGCCGCCTATGCGACCGAGCTCGGCAGCCCGCCGGCGCAGGCGGCGCTTGCGATGCTCGACGCCGAGCGCAGGAAGGGCCCGGTCGTCCTGCTCTACGCAGCGAAGGACGAGCATCGGAACAACGCGGAAGCCCTGCGCCTCTGGCTGGACGGCCGCGCGAATTCGGTCCAAGAATAGCCTAGGCATGGCCGCCCGGCGCGGCACGACGAAGGAACAGCCGCTTCATGCGGGCTGGCTCAGCTTTGCCAAGATCAACTCAAGTAAACTGTACCTGATCAATACTGCCCATGAAAAAGGCAGACCTGATCAATTGCGCGGCTATTCTCCCTCTTCCCGAACGCCAGCGAATGCGCATAGGCTGGTTTCAACGGGGAAGAGGGCTGCATGGTTGCATTCGATGAGATGACCGGTTCGGGAGCCGAGCTGAGGCCGGCCTATGAGGCTCTCGATCGCTGGCTGAAGGAAGCCCCGCCCGAGATGCTGGCGCTCAGGCGCAGCCAGGCGGAACTGTTCTTCCGCCGCATCGGCATCACCTTCGCGGTCTATGGCGACGAGGAATCGACCGAGCGCCTGATCCCCTTCGACATCATCCCGCGTGTGCTGACCAAGCCGGAATGGACCAAGCTGGAAGCCGGCCTGCGCCAGCGCGTCACCGCCCTCAACATGTTCCTGGCCGATGTCTACGGCCCCAAGGAATGCCTGAAGGCCGGCATCGTTCCGCCCGATCTGGTCTATCGCAACGCCTGCTACCAGCTCGAAATGGTCGACTTCAAGGTCCCGCACGACATCTATTGCCACATCGCCGGCATCGATGTGGTGCGCGTCGACGCCGATACGTTCTACGTCTTGGAGGACAACGCCCGCACCCCGTCCGGCGTCTCCTACATGATGGAGAACCGCGAGGTGATGCTCAGGCTCTTCCCGGAGCTCTTCGCCACACATCGCGTCGCGCCGGTCGATAATTATCCCGACCAGTTGCTGGCGACCTTGCGCTCGGTCGCGCCGCGCAGCGCCTCCTCCGATCCGACGATCTGCCTGCTGACACCCGGCCAGTACAATTCGGCCTTCTACGAGCACTCCTTCCTCGCCGACAAGCTCGGCGTCGAGCTGGTCGAGGGCTCGGACCTGCTGGTCAAGGACGACGTCGTCTATATGCGCACGACCCAGGGGCCGAAGCGCGTCGACGTGATCTACCGGCGCATCGACGACGACTTCATCGACCCCCTCGCCTTCCGCAGCGATTCCGTGCTCGGCGTCCCCGGCATCATCGGCGCCTACAAGGCAGGCAACGTCACGCTGGCCAACGCCGTCGGCACCGGCGTCGCCGACGACAAGGCGGTCTACAGCTACATGCCGGAGATCGTGAAGTTCTTCACCGGCGAGGAGCCGATCCTGAAGAATGTCCCGACCTATCGCTGCCGCGAGCCCGAGGCCAATGCCTATGTCCTCGACAACCTGGAGAAGCTCGTCGTCAAGGAGGTCAACGGCTCGGGCGGCTACGGCATGCTCGTCGGCCCGCACGCCAACAAGGCCCAGATCGAGACCTTCCGGCGCAAGCTCAAGGCGCAACCCGAGGGCTTCATCGCCCAGCCGACGCTGGCGCTCTCGACCTGCCCGACCTTCGTCGCTTCCGGCGTCGCGCCGCGCCATGTCGACCTGCGGCCCTATGTGCTTTCGGGCGCCAACGGCATCTCCTGCGTGCCGGGCGGCCTGACGCGTGTCGCGCTCAAGGAAGGCTCGCTCGTCGTCAATTCCAGCCAGGGCGGCGGCACGAAGGACACCTGGGTGCTCGACGCATGACAGTCTCGGCCGCCTCCTTGCCAGCCCTCCCGAAACAGCCTGCCATCCCGCGGAAAGGCACACGCTGACCATGCTTTCGCGCACCGCAGACAGCCTCTACTGGGTTTCCCGCTATGTCGAGCGGGCCGAATATCTCGCCCGCATCCTCGACGCGACGACGCGCCTGACCAATCTGCCGACGACCTATGGCGGCGCCGGCACGGAATGGCAGAGCGCGGTCCTGACCGCCGGCTGCGAGGATGCCTTCGCCAAGGCCTATGGCGAGGCGAACGAACGCAATGTCTGCGATTTCCTGACCTTCAGTCCCGACAACCCCTCCTCGATCCGCAACTGCCTCGCCCAGGCTCGCTCGAATGCGCGCGCGGTGCGTACCGCGCTGACCTCGGAGATGTGGGACGCGCTGAACGGCGCCTGGCTGGAGCTGCAGCGCTTCGAGAAGAAGCGCATGGACCGCGAGGAATTCGCCCGCTTCCTCGACTGGGTGAAGAACGTCTCGCTGGTCTTCGACGGCTCGGCTTACCGGACCATGCTGCGCGACGACAGCTACTGGTTCTCGCGGCTCGGCGTCTATCTCGAACGCGCCGACAACACCGCCCGCATCCTCGACGTGAAATACCATGTCCTGCTGCCAGCCGATGAGCAGGTCGGCGGCTCGCTGGACTATTTCCAGTGGACCACGGTGCTGCGCGAGGTCTCGGCGCTGACCGCCTATCACTGGGTCTATCGCGAGGCGGTGAAGCCGATCCTCGTCGCCGATCTCCTGGTGCTGAACCGGCGCATGCCGCGCTCGCTCGCCGCCTGCTACGAGAATATCTCGCGCTTCCTCGACTCGCTCGGCGACGCCTATGGCCGCCAGGGGCCGGCGCAGCGCCAGGCGCGCAAGACGCTGGCCAGTCTCAGCAATACGCAGATCGACGACGTCTTCGTGCACGGGCTGCACGAGTTCATCGAGGAGTTCATCACCGAGAACAACCGCCTCGGCAACACGATCTTCGAGCAGTATCTGCAATGAGCCGCTCGCCTATCTTCGCCGCGCGACTGCCGTAACCCTGCCCCGGACTGGATCATGCGGATCAGGATTTCCCACACGATCGGCTACGACTATGCCGAGCCGGCACGCCATATCACGCAGATCCTGCGGCTGACGCCGCGCGACCATGACGGCCAGCACGTCATGTCATGGCGCATCGAACCGAATGTCGACGGGCGGCTACGGGCCTCGCAGGATGCCCATGGCAATATCGTGCACAGCTTCTATGCCGACGGGCCGATCTCCTCGCTCGCCATTCGCATCGACGGGCTGATCGAGACGATCGATCTCGCCGGCGCCGTCCGCGGCGGCCTCGAGCGCGTGCCCTGCGAGGTCTATCGCCGCGACACGCTCCTCACCGAGCAGGATGAAGCCCTGCGCAGCTTCGCCGACGAGGTCACGGCTGGTGCCGGCACGCCGCTCTCGCGGATGCATGCGCTGATGAATGCCGTCAGCGACCGCATCGATTGCGTCGAGGCCAGTGGCCGCAGCGGTGTCGGCGCTGCAGCAGCGTTTGCAGCGCGCGAGGCAATCGCGCAGGACGTCGCCCATGTCTTCATGGCCTGCGTCCGGCATCTGGGCCTGCCGGCCCGCTATGTCTCGGGCTATGTCGCGCAGTCCGACAGCCTGCCGCATGGCAACGGCGCCCATGCCTGGGCCGAAGTCCATCTCGACGATTATGGCTGGATCGGTTTCGACTGCGCCAATGCGCTGTGTCCGATCGACACGCATGTGCGCGTTGCCATAGGGCTCGACTACGCGGATGCAGCACCGGTCCGCGGCTCGCGCCAGGGTGGTGAGGGCGAGAACCTCAATGTTCTCGTCAGCGCCCGCGAAGCCGAGGCCCGCTTCGCCAATCAATAGCCGCCCCGCCCGGTGAACGTGGCCCGGAGCATTTTCGAGCGAGGTGGACATCGGTTCGCGTGAAAAAGATGCAATAGACAGGAAGATGAAGCTGTTGGGTGATTCGAAGAATTGCTGAATGGCTCTTGAGGACAGGGACTGAGACCCGTGACCTATTGCGCCGGAATCCTCGTGCAGGACGGGCTCGTCATGATCGCCGACACCCGCACCAATGCCGGGCTCGACGACATCTCGACCTTTCGCAAGCTCCATGTCTTCAATTGGCCGGGCGACCGCAATTTCGGCCTGATGACCGCCGGCAATCTCTCGATCACCCAGTCGGTGGTGAGCTTCCTGCACGAAGGGCTGCCGAATCCCGATACTGGCGAGATGGACACGCTGCAGAACGCCGGCTCGATGTTCAGGGCGGCCCAGCTCGTCGGCCGCTGCATCCGCCATGTTCGCGACATCGACGGCCCGGCGCTGGAGGATGCCGGCGTCAAATTCGAGATCGGCATGCTGTTCGGCGGCCAGATCAAGGGGCAGCCGATGCGCCTCTTCATGGTCTACAGCGCCGGCAACTTCATCGAATGCGGCATCGACTCCCCGTTCCTGCAGATCGGCGAGCATAAATACGGCAAGCCTATCCTCGACCGCGCCGTCACCTACAAGACTCATCTCTACGATGCCTTGAAGGTCGGACTGATTTCGATGGATTCGACCATGCGCTCGAATCTCGGGGTCGGCCTACCGATCGATCTCCTCGTCATCCGGCGCGACGCCGACGATTTCGAACTCAATCGCCGGATCGAGGCCGGCGAGCCCTATTTCCACGATTTGCGCGAGCGCTGGTCAGCGGCGCTCAGGGCCGCACATATGGCTATTCCGCGCCCACCCTATGCGCCTTCAGGGACTTGACTGCCTGAAAACCCGTGGCAGGCAACGGGATGTCAATAATTCAGGCATTAAGTCGCAGCACGAAGACTACCCCTGGACGCATAATGCCCGCATTCAATGCCGCGAAGATGACGAATGCGGGCTCCTCCGCTCGCATGTTCGCGAGCACTGTGGTGACTCTGGGCTGCGCCTTCCTGCTGCTCATGGCCGCCGGGATCGGCGTTGTGGTTGCGATCACCCGCGAAGCCAACCGTCTCGAGGCGCAGCGCCAGGGCGAGCGCATCGAAGCCGCCGTCAACGCCCAGATCAAGTTGAGCGAGTTGAGGCTGGAACGGCTCATCAGCGCCGGCGACCTGTCTGAAACCTTGCAGCAACCCGGATCGGCCGTCACCCTGCATGCCGCGTTCCAGCGCCTGAGCAGGCAATTGATGGATTTCGACGGCGCCTATATCAGCGGAACGGGCGAAACCGTGCTGGCATGGGTCGAAAACCCGACCACAACGGACCACCTGAATCACGAGAGTCCGCATCGCATCGAGGCGCTGCAGCGTGGCGTTAAGAGTTCTTTCGCCCCCGTCATCGGCGATGACGCTGCGCCCCGGTTCGGCGCAGCCCGCTCGACCATCACCACGGATGGCGACGAAGCCCTGATGCTGACGGTGATCGACCTGTCGCGCATCGCCACGTTCAGCTCCGAAAACGGCTCGGCGCCGCTGTCCTTCGTCGCCTACCGGCACCTGTCGAGCGCCCTGCTCTCCGATCTGGCCGAGCGCAACCGCGTCACCGATATCCGGCTGGTAACGACGCCGCCTGCCGAGCCGCTGTCGAAGCTGGGCCTGCGCGCCGCCGACGGCAAGATCGGCGCCTGGCTGACCTGGTCTCCCGCGCGCCCCGGCGACGTCATGCTGCGCCGTTTCCTCTGGGCTCTCATCGCGGTTGCCGTACTGTTTTCCGCGATCTTCGTCTTCGTCGTCCAGCGCCTGCGCGCCTCGGCCGAGCAGATCGAGCTGCGCGAGCGCCAGATCCAGCGCCTCGCCGGCCAGGACGAACTCTCGCTGCTGCCGAACCGCCGCAGCTTCGACCTGACGCTCGACCAGACGCTCGCCCATATCCAGGACGACGACGGCCCGAGCCTTGCCGTGCTGCTGATCGACCTCGACCGCTTCAAGGCCGTCAACGACACCTATGGCCACACCGCCGGCGACGAACTCATCCGCCAGGTCGCGGTCCGCCTCTCCGCTGCCGTGCATGTCGGCGACACCGTCGCCCGACTGGGCGGCGACGAGTTCGGCATCATCCAGACCCATTCCGCGACGCCAGCCGGCTGCGCTGCGCTCGGCGAGCGCATCCTCGCCAGCCTCACCGAGCCGTTCACCATCACCGGCGCCGAGGTCACGATCGGTTCCTCGATCGGCATCGCCATGGCGCCGCGCGATGGCACCAGCCGCGAAGCCCTGCTGAAGCTCGCGGATACCGCGCTCTACGAGGCCAAGAACAGCGGCCGCAACCGCTATGCCTTCTTCGAATCGCAGATGAACCGCTCGATGCAGCTGAAGCGCATGGTCGAGGACGACCTGCGCCACGCCATCGACAACGACCAGTTGATGCTGCACTACCAGCCTCAGGTCTCCGTCGACGGATCGACCATCGTCGGCGTCGAGGCGCTGGTGCGCTGGCAGCATCCGGCCCATGGCATGATCCCGCCCTCGGACTTCATCGCCATCGCCGAGGAACGCGGCCTGATCGTACCGCTGAGCGAATGGGTGCTTCGCCGCGCCTGCACCGAGGCCAGGCGCTGGAAGGGCATCCGCCTCGCGGTCAACGTCTCGCCAATCCAGTTCCGCCACAAGGATTTCGTCGCCAACGTCATCCGCACCATCGAGGAAACGGATTTCGATCCGGCCCAGCTCGAGCTCGAACTGACCGAAGGCGTTCTGATCGAGGATGCCGATGCGGCGGAAGCCGCGATGATGGACATCCGGGCCCATGGCGTCGGCCTCGCGCTCGACGATTTCGGCACCGGCTATTCGAGCCTGATCTATCTGCGGCGCTTTGCCTTCGACAAGATCAAGATCGACCGCTCGTTCCTCGAATACATGGAATCAACAGGCGAATCCGCGATCCTCGTCCATTCCATGGCCCATCTCGGCCGCGCTCTTGGCCTGCGCGTCTGTGCCGAGGGTGTCGAGACCGCCGAGCAGCACCGCTTCCTGCAGGCGATCGGCTGCCACGAATTGCAGGGCTTCCTGTTCTCCAAGGCCGTGCCCGCGACCGAGATCGACCGCCTGCTCCGCCTGGACAATCCCTTCGCCGAAATCCTCGCCGCCGCCTGACGACCCACGAGCCGGACGGGCGGCAGACCTTCAGAAGAACAGCTCGTGGATGCCGCTGAAGATCGCGTAGGCAAAACCCGCGCTGAGCAGCAGGCCGACAGCGCCGACCGCGGCGCCGATGATGATCAGTACCCCGTCCCGCTCGACGAGGCCGAGCCCGACGAGGCAGACCGCGAGCCCGAGCGGGATCTGTCCGATGAAGGGCGCGGCGACGATCAGGCCGAGAGCCAGGACCAGGATCACGAGCCCCAGCACGGGGATCGCCCAGGCACCGCCCAGCATGGTCAGGCGCGGCTGCGAGAAGCGTTCCAGCCAGGTCAGAGCGGGCAATGCCCGCGCAACCGCCCGGTTGAGTTCGGGCTTGCCGATGCTGCGCGCGAGCAGCGCCTGCGGTAGCCATGGCATCCGCCGCCCGGTCAGCATCTGCACGGCGACGAAGGCGAGCACCAGGCCGCAGACCAGCGGGATCGGAGGCGGCATCGGCAGGCAGTTCGGCAGGCCGAGCAGAACGACGAGCAAAGCATAGGCCCGGTCCTGCAGCGCGGCGACGATCGTGCCGACGGCGATACGCTCTCCCGGCAGGCCCGCCAGCGCCGTCAGAAGTCCGGATGTACGCAAGGGAGATGACAAGGGAGAAGGCCGTGCCGAAGCGGAGACGCCCGCCTAGCACGCTCCGGCGTCCGCCAACAAGCGAGCCGGACGCAGGCTTTCAATGCCCGTGGCTCAGGACCGGCGCACTCTCGAAGCGCTCAATGCAGCGTCAGCACGCCGTTCACAGTGCGGATTTCCGCCGGCCTGATCAGGCGTGAATGGGCAACCGTGACGGAGTGGAGCGGCCCGTCCAGTTCCCGCTTCCAGAACGCCAGGAAGTCCTGGAGGATGGGAAAGCGCGGTGCCAGGTCGTACTGCTGCCAGATATAGGTCTGGAGGACGCTGAGATGATCCGGCATCCGATAGAGGATCGTCGCCGTGGTCAGCCCATAGCCTTCGAGTTGCCGTATGAAATCGGTCGAAACCATCGCCACCTCCCCTCCGTTACGGACTGAAAGCTTTGCCGGACAAATCGAGCCTGCTCCCGCCTGGTTAACAAAGGCTTGCCAGCCTACTGACAAACTGCTGCAATCCTGAGGCAGGTTGCCGGAGAGGCAGCGTGCGCAGCGGCGGGCGTGGGGGCGTGCGTGGCGTACCGGGTGGGCAAGGCCGGACTGGCCGGGCTGGCGATGAGCTTCGCCGCCGCCCCGATCTGCACCGCCGGCGCCGAGGAGAACGAGCCCGAACGCACCCCGCTCTCGATGGTCATCTTCGGCTCCATGGAAGCCGGGCCGACAAAGAGCTTCCTCTCGGTCGGCATGAAGCGCGCGCTGGGCGGAAGCCTGACCGGCAGCGGCTTCCGCCTCTTCGTGAAGGCCGGCGGCTCGCAGGAAGAGACCCGTCGCCACAAACCGCACGGCGTCACCTACAAGAGCGAAACCCAGGCTCTGCTTGGCTATGAATGGCGTGTCGGGAGCAGCTTTCTCGCGCTCTACGCCGGCTCGGATGTCGAAAGCGAACAGCGGGTCGAGGCTTTCGGCCCTTCCTTCATCGCCACCCGCTACGGGGCCAGGGTACAGGCTGACCTCTGGATCGTTCCGACGCCGGGGATGATCGTCCAGGCCAACGGCTATCTATCGACAGTCAACGGGCGCCTCTGGGCGCGCGTCGCGCCGGGCTGGCAGGTGCCGGCCGGTTTCCATGTCGGACCGGAATTCGAGGCCTATCGCGAACGCGACTATCGCAAACTGCGCCTCGGCCTGCACCTCACCGGCCTGCGCTTCCTCGGGTTGGAATGGCGCCTGTCCGGCGGTCTCCAGTCGACGAGCAATCGACCCTCCGAATATTACGGCACGCTCGGACTGCACTGGCAGCGCTGAGAGCGGGGAGAACGACCTAGTCGTTTCCGACCTGCGCCACGCTTGTCATTCCGGGGCTTCGCGGAGCGAAGAACCCGGAACCCACGACCGGACGAAACGCCTGCAAGAGGCTCGGAATGTCTCACCCAGTCGTGGGTTCCGGGTTCGCGCCTCCGGCGCACCCCGGAATGACAAGGGCGCGGTGCAGAACAGCTGAGACTGAACATCAGCAGCCCGGAACGAAGGTTTCGCCCCCGCCCTCAACCGCGCAAGGCCTTCAAAGCCTCCGGCGTGTCGACATCGATGGCGATGGCCGGATCCTCGAACGCAACGTCGATGACACGCTCCCCCGCTTCGTCGAGCAGCCGCCGCGCGCCCCGATCGCCGCTCAAGAGTGAAACGGCCGGGAAGATCGCGCGCGCGAGCAGCACCGGATTGCCGCGCTGGCCGAACAGGGTCGGCACGGCCGCCAGCGCCTCGGGCCGCACGCGATGCGCCTCCGTCAGGCGTTCGATCACCGAAGGCGTGACATTCGGCATGTCGCCGAGCGAGATCACGGCCGCTGCGGCCCCTGGCGGCAGCGCCGCCACGCCGGCCTTGAGCGACCCGGCCAGCCCGGATGCGTAGTCGGGATTATGCACGAGCTGTACCGGCAGCTCCGACAGCACCGCTTCGACCTCCGCGCGCTGGTGGCCGGTCACGACGATAACGGGATTGAGCCCCGCTTCGAGCTGCGCCTCCACCGCATGGCGCAGGATCGGCTTGCCGCGCAGAGGCTGGAGCAGCTTGTTCTCCGCGCCCATCCGCGTCGATTGTCCCGCCGCCAGCACGACCCCCGCCAGCGGGGCACCCTCTGCGGAACCCGGAGCACGCGGCTGCGGGCGCGAGACGATCTCCATCAGCAACCCGCCGACACCCATCTTCTGGACATCGCTGCGTCCGACGGGGACACCTGCGAGATGGCGCTGCAGCACCCAGTCGAAGCTGTTTTCCTTGGGCGAGCGCGCGCAGCCCGGCGCGCCGATCACCGGCTTTCCGGCAATGCGGCCGAGCATCAGCAGGTTGCCGGGATCGACCGGCATGCCGAGATGCTCGACCTCGCCGCCGGCCTCGACCAGCGCCTGCGGGATCACGTCGCGTCGGTCGGTGATGGCGGAGGCGCCGAAGACGACGATGATATCCGCCGTCCCGGCCGCCTGCTCGGCGATCGCCACGGCCAGGGGCTCGGCCGCATGAGGCACGCGCTTGTCCGCCGCCAGCACGGCCTCTGCCGGCTCCAGCCGATCGCGCATGATGCGCAGGGTCTTGTCGACGACGCTCGGCTTCAGCCCCGGCAGCAGCGTCGAGATCACCGCGACACTGGAGGGGCGGTAGGCTGCGACCGAGACCGGCGGCGTGTTGCCGAGCGCGTCGAGCGCCTGCTCCACGATCGCCTGCGGCACGGCATAGGGGATGATCTTCACGGTGGCGACGAGTTCGCCTGCGACGACGGCCTTCAGCGCCGGCAGGGTCGCGACCGTGATCGCCTCGTCCACTGCATTGAAGGCATCGATCGCCGCGACGTCGATGCGCAGCACGCCTGCCTGGGTCGCAAACATGTTGACCCGCCCGGTAAAGGGCAGCTCCGCCGCAATCGCATCGCCGACCATCCGTTCGGCCAGTCGCGCCGCCGCGGCGTTCTCGTCGATATCCCCGGGCTCCAGCCGAACCGCGACGATCTCGGCGATCCCGGCCTCGGCTAGCTTTGCCGCCAGTTCCGCGGTGACGGTCGCGCCCTTCTTCACGATGGTCCCGTCGGCACGGATGGTATGTGCCGCGATGCTGCCAACGGCATCGGCGATGGCGACCGGTCCGAATTTCATCGCCTCGCCTCAGGCCGGCTTGCGGCGCGGGCCGCGCAGCGTCTGGACGATCTCGGCCAGGATCGCGAGCGCGATCTCAGCCGGCGAGACCGCGCCGATATCGAGCCCGATCGGGGCATGGATGCGCGCCGTCGCCGTCTCGTCGAAGCCGGCTTCCGCCAATCGCTCCAGCCTCCGGCCATGGGTCTTCCGGCTGCCCAGAGCACCGACATAGAAGCAGTCCGAGCGCAGCGCCGCGACGAGGCCGGGATCGTCGATCTTCGGATCATGGGTCAGCGCGACGAAGGCGGTGTAGGCATCGAGCCCGATCCGGCCGATCGCTTCCTCCGGCCATTCGGCGAGCAACGTCACCCCTGGAAAACGCTCGGGCGTGGCGAAGGCGCTGCGCGGATCGATCACGATCAGATCGAGATCGAGCACCTTCGCCATCGGCGCCATCGCCTGCGAGATATGAACCGCACCGGTCACCACCACGCGCAGATGCGGCGCCTGCACGGTCAGGAAATAGGATGTGCCCTCCGCCTCGACCATGCCGCTCTTGCCGGAGCGCAATTGCCGCTCCAGCAATTCCGCCAGCGGATCGGCAGCGATCGCGGCTTGCTTCACCAGGCGCTGCGTGCCCGTAGCGAGATCGCTCACCAGCACGGCAGCACGGCGCGCCTGCCGCTCGGCGTTGAGCGCGACGAGGGTCGAAAGCTCCACCGCTCAGCCCCTGTCCGTCGCGAGCTTCAGGCCGAGCGCGATCATCAGCGAACCGCCGATCCAGCGCCCGAAGGCAAAGCTCGCCTTGGTCTTCTTCATCGCGCCGACGACGAGCGAGGCGCCGAAGACGGTGACGAGATCGGCCGAGGAGAAGGCGAAATTCACGATCGTGCCGAGGATCAGGAACTGCGCCCAGACCGGCAGCGCCGCTGCGGGATCGACGAACTGCGGCAAGAGCGCGATGAAGAACAGCGCGACCTTGGGGTTCAGTATCTCGACAATGAAGGAATCGAGCAGCGCGCGCTTCACCGTCTTCGGCGGCGCGACCGGCTGATCGGGCGAACCCATGCGCGAGCGGATCATGCCGATGCCGATCCAGATCAGGTAGAGCGCGCCCGCGATCTTCACGGCCATGTAGAGCTCCGGCACATGCTTGAACACGGCCGAAAGCCCGAAGGCGGCGGCGAAGACATGCAGGTAGCAGCCGAGATGGATGCCGAGCATCGCCATCAGGCCGGCCTTGCGGCCATGGCTGATCGTCTGGGCAGCGGTATAGAGCAGCGCCGGCCCCGGAAAATAGGCGACGAGGATGGTCACCGTCGCGAAGGCGACAAGCGTTTCCCAGGAGGCCATCTCAGTTCACCTTCTCGACATAGACCTTGATGCGCCCGCCGCAGGAAAGCCCGACCTGCCAGGCCGTTTCGTCGGCGACGCCGAATTCCAGCATGCGCGCCTTGCCGTCGGCGATGACATCGGCGGCTTCCGCGACCACGGCGCCCTCGACGCAGCCGCCCGAGACCGAGCCGAGGAAGTTCCCCTCCCCGTCGATGACGAGAGGCGAGCCGACGGGGCGCGGCGCCGAGCCCCAGGTCTCGACCACAGTCGCGATCGCGACGCCGCGGCCGCCGCGCGCCCAATCCTCGGCAGCGCGCAGGATGTCGGTTTCGGTGCTGATCATGGTCGGCGTCCTATCTCAGCCCTCATCCTGAGGAGCCGCGCAGCGGCGTCTCGAAGGATGTTCTAGCGAACTCTGGAACATCCTTCGAGACGCGATCTACGATCGCTCCTCAGGATGAGGGCTCGCGAGCAAAACATCATGCCTCAACCCGCCCGTTTCAACCACAGGCGCGGATCGCTCTCCCGCCCTGCATCCAGCGACAACGCGGCGCAGAGATCGGCCATCGCCGCAAGGTTGTGAATCGGCCGGAACGAGTCGACATGGGGCAGCATCGCCCGGATGCCGCTCGCCCGCGCCGCGAAGGCGTCATAACGCAAGAGCGGGTTCAGCCAGACGAGCTGCCGGCAGGAGCGGTGCAGCCGGTCCATCTCGAAGCCGAGGCTGTCGTCGAGATGCCGCTCCAGCCCATCGGTGAAGAGCAGCACGATCGCTCCGCCCGCCAGCACGCGCCGCGACCAGACCCGGTTGAAATCATGCAGCGCCGTCGCGATGCGCGTGCCGCCCTCCCAGTCCGGAGCGGCCTTTCCGGCGAGCGCCAGCGCCTCGTCAGGGTCGCGCGCCCGCAGCATCCGCGTGACATTGGTCAGGCGCGTGCCGAAGACGAAAGAATGCACGCGCCGGCGCTTCTCGGTCAGCGCATGCAGGAAATGCAGGAAGATGCGCGAATACTCCGCCATCGAGCCGGAGATATCGACCAGTGCCACGACCGGTGGATGCACCTCGCGCCGCTCGCGGAACGCGAGATCGATCGAGCCGCCACCGCCGCGCAGCGACTGCCGGAAGGTCCGGCGCGGATCGATGCGCGTGCCGCGATGGGCCGGGCGGAAACGCCGCGTCACGATGCTGTCGTCGGGCAATCTCAGCTCAGCGATCAACTGCTTGGCGCGCGCGATCTCGGCAGCACTCATCTGGGCGAAATCGCGCGATTTCAGCATCTCGCGATCGGAGACAGTCAGCCGCGCCGTCAGCTCGGTCAGCTCCTTCGGCGGCTCGTCTTCGCGTGGCGGCGGCGCGAAGGCCTCCGCGACGCGCAGCGCCCCGGCTTCGGCCTTCTCCGGCTGGCTGTCGGCGCGGGGCGAAACCGGCGACATCTGCGCCATGATCTTCTCGATCAGGTTGCGCCGGCGCCAGAACAACCGGAAAGCTTGATCGTAGACCGGGCTATCCTCGTGCTTCTTCACGAAGATCGCATGCAGCGCCCAGTAGACATCGTCTCGTCCGCCGAGCGCGCCGCCTTCCAGAGCCGCGATCGCCTCGACCACGGCGCCCGGCCCGACCGGCAACCCCGCCGCGCGCAAGGCGCGGGCGAAATAGGCGACGTTCTCGGCAAGCTTGCCGCTCACGCGCCCCGCGTCTCCGTCATGAACACCTTCTGGACGATCTGCCAGCGGCTCTCGATCTTCAGGAGCGAGAGCAGGTCGGTGAAATAGCGCGGCGGCATCTGGCACTTCACCTTGACCATTGCCAGTGTCGGCCCGACGAGATCGATGGTCAGGATATGGTCGTCGCGCTGCATCCCCGCCGCCTGCGGCGCCGGCCGGGTACGCACGGCGTCGAGCCAGGCGTCACGCGTCACGATCTGGATCGCGCCGTCGTCGCGCGCCGTGGTCAGGGCGCTGGTCGGATGGAAGACATGCGCGAGCTTCTCGGCATCGCCCTCGTAGAGCCCGTCGAGATAGGTCCGGACCGTCGCCTCGACGGCCTTGATATCCGCGTTCATGGCATCGCCCTCTCGCTTCGCGGCGCAGGAAACCTAGCGCCCCGCCTCCGCCTTGGCCCGATCCAGCAGCTCCTTCACCTGCGAGCCCTGCATCGCCTGGATATCGTCCTGATACTTCAGCAGCGCCCCCAGCGTATCCGAAACGATGGCCGGATCGAGCGCGACTGCGTCAAGCTCGACCAGAGCGGTCGCCCAGTCCAGCGTCTCGGCGACGCCCGGCGCCTTGAACAATTCCTCCTTGCGGATCGCCTGCACGAAGGCGACGAGTTGCTTCGAGAGCTTGGCGGGGGCATCCGGCACCTTCGCCTTCAGGATCGCGAGCTCGCGCGCCGCATCGGGATAACCGACCCAGTGATAGAGGCAGCGGCGCTTCAGCGCGTCGTGGATCTCGCGGGTGCGGTTCGAGGTCAGGATCACGATCGGCGGCTCGGCCGCCCGGATCGTGCCGAGCTCCGGGATCGTCACCTGCGCATCGGCCAGCACCTCGAGCAGGAAGGCCTCGAAGGCCTCGTCGGTGCGGTCGAGCTCGTCGATCAGCAGGATCGGCGCCCCGCCCTCCTGCGGCTCCAGTGCCTGCAAGAGCGGCCGCTTCACCAGATATTTCTCGGAGAAGATGTCGCCTTCCAGCCGCTCGCGATCGCCGGCCGCGCCACCGGCCTCGGCCAGCCGGATCGCCATCATCTGCCCGGCATAGTTCCATTCGTAGACGGCGGAGGCGAGATCGAGCCCCTCGTAGCACTGCAACCGGATCAGCCGGCGGCCCAGCCCTGCCGCCAGAACCTTGGCGATCTCGGTCTTGCCGGTGCCGGCCTCGCCTTCCAGCAAGAGCGGCCGCTTCATCCTTAGCGCCAGGAACAGCACCGTCGCGAGCGCGCGGTCGGCGACATAGCCTTGGCCCTGCAGGAGCGCGAGCGTGGCGTCGATGGAGGAAGGCAGAGGGCTGGACATCAAGACACACGTCATGCCCGGGCCTGACCCGGGCATCTCTCGGGAATGAGCGATGAGCTAGGCGCGGAAGAGGTCAAAGGGTCAAGTCGACGAAACGCCGGTCCGCTTTGCGCCCCTTTCCATGTCATGGTCGGGCTTGTCCCCACCATCCACGTCTTGATCGATGCCATGCGGTGTTCAAGACGTGGATGCTCGCCACAAGGGCGAGCATGACGGTCAGGGCGGCAGCGCTTCGCCTACTTCCCCGTCGCCTGCGCCACGGCCTGCTTGGCCATCACGCTGATCAGATGGGCGCGGTACTCGGCATCGGCATGGATATCGCCGTTGATGCCCTTCGCCGTGTGCTTCAACCCGTCCAGTGATTTCGGCGCGAAGCGCGCCTTCAGCGCGGCCTCGGCTTCCGGCCAGCGGAAGACGCCGCCCTCGCCCGCCCCGGTCACCGTGACGCGGATCTCGCTGCCGCGCTTGGCGACGAAGACACCGACCATGGCATAGCGCGAAGCCGGGTTGCGGAACTTGGCATAACCCGCCTTCGAGACCAGCGGGAACGAGACCTTGGTGATGATCTCGCCTTCCTCCAGCGCCGTCTCGTAGAGCCCGGTGAAGAACTCCTCCGCCGTCAGCTTGCGCTTGTTGGTGACGATGGTGGCGCCGAGCGCCAGCAGCGCCGCCGGGTAATCCGCCGCCGGATCGTTATTGGCGACCGAGCCGCCGATCGTGCCGCGATGGCGCACATGCGGGTCGCCAATGCTGCCGGCAAGGAAGGCCAGCGCGGGGATCGCCTCCTGCACATCGGCGGAAGACGCAACCTCGGCATGGGTCGTCATCGCGCCGATGACGAGGTTGCGACCCTTGCGGCTGATGCCTTTGAGGTCGGGGCAGGCGCCGAGATCGACGAGCGCGGTCGGCGAGGCCAGCCGCTGCTTCATCGTCGGCAGCAGGGTGTGGCCGCCAGCCAGCAGCTTGGCATCTTCCTTCTTGGCGAGAAGCGTCGCGGCCTGCCGGGCGCTGGTGGGCTTGTGATAGGTGAAAGCGTACATGGACCTGTCCTTTCAGCTCACTCGGCCGCCTGGCGGCTGATCGACTTCTGTGCCGCGCGCCACACCGCCTGCGGCGTGGCCGGCATCGCGATGTCCTCATGGCCGAGCGCGTCGGTGATGGCGTTGATGACGGCGGGTGGCGAGGCGATGGCTCCGGCCTCGCCACAGCCCTTGATCCCCAGCGGGTTCGACGGACACGGCGTCACGGTCATGCCGACATCGAAGGACGGCAGGTCGTCGGCGCGCGGCATGGTGTAATCCATGAAGCTCGCGGTCACGAGCTGCCCGTCGGCATTGTAGCGCGCGCCTTCCAGCAGGGCCTGACCGACGCCCTGGGCGATGCCGCCATGGACCTGCCCTTCGACGATCATCGGGTTGATGACATTGCCGAAATCGTCGACGGCGGCCCAGCGCTCGATCCTGGTCACGCCGGTCTCGGGGTCGATCTCGACCTCGCAGATATGGACGCCGGCCGGGAAGGTGAAATTGGTCGGGTCGTAGAACGCCCCTTCCTTCAGCCCCGGCTCCAGCTCCTGCCCGTTGAACTTGTGCGCGACATAGGCCTGCAGGGCGCAGGAGCCGAAATCGAGCTTGCGGTCGGTGCCCTTCACCGAGAAATGCCCGTCCGCGAAGTCGATATCGGCCTCGTCGGCCTCCAGCACATGGGCGGCGACCTTCTTGCCCTTGGCGATCACCTTGTCGATGGCCTTGAAGATCGCAGACATGCCGACCGCGCCGGAGCGCGAGCCATAGGTGCCCATGCCCATCTGCACCTTGTCGGTGTCACCATGGATGATCGAGACATTGTCGATGGGGATGCCGAGCCGGTCCGAGACGAGCTGGGCAAAGGTCGTCTCATGGCCCTGGCCGTGGCTGTGCGAGCCGGTGAGAACCTCGACAGTCCCGACCGGATTGACCCGGACCTCGGCCGATTCCCACAAGCCGACGCCGGCGCCGAGCGATCCGACCGCGGCGGACGGCGCGATGCCGCAAGCCTCGATATAGGAGGAGAAGCCGATGCCGCGCAGCTTGCCGGCGCGTGCCGAGTCGCGCTTGCGCTTGCCCAGCCCCTTGTAGTCGATCATCTCCAGCGCCTTCTTCATGGAGGCGCCGTAATTGCCGGCATCGTACATCATGATGACCGGCGTCTGGTGCGGGAACTTCTTGATGTAGTTTTGCATCCGGAACTTGGCCGGATCCTTGCCGAGTTGGCGGGCGGTGACCTCGATCAGCCGCTCGACCACGAAAGTCGCCTCCGGCCGCCCGGCGCCGCGATAGGCATCGACGGGGGCGGTGTTGGTATAGACCGCGTCGACCTCGCAATAGATCGCCGGGATGTCGTACTGGCCCGAGAGCAGCGGCGCATAGAGATAGGTCGGCACCGAGGAGGAGAAGGTCGAGAGATAGGCGCCGAGATTGGCGGTGGTCTTGACCCGCATGGCGAGGATCTTGCCCTCGGCATCGGTCGCCAGTTCCGCATGAGTGACATGGTCGCGGCCATGCGCGTCGGAGAGGAAGGCCTCGGTCCGGTCCGCCGTCCATTTCACCGGCCGCCCGACCTTCTTGGCCGCCCAGACGCAGACCGTCTCCTCGGCATAGATGAAGATCTTCGAGCCGAAGCCGCCGCCGACATCCGGCGCGATCACCCTGAGCTTGTTCTCCGGCGCGATGCCGATGAAGGCCGAGAGCACCAGCCGCGCCACATGCGGGTTCTGGCTGGTGGTGTAGAGCGTGAAGATGCCATCGCCGGCGTCGTAGTCGCCGACGGCAGCCCGGGGCTCCATCGCGTTCGGCACGAGGCGGTTGTTGACGAGGTCGAGCTTCGTGACGTGCTTGGCCGCCTTGAAAGCCTTCTCGGTCGCGTCCTTGTCGCCGAGATGCCAGTTGAACACGCTGTTGTCGGGCGCCTCGTCGTGGACCACGGTCCTGGCGCCGATCGCCTTGGCGGTGTCGACCACCGCCGGCAGCTCCTGATAGTCGACCGCGATCGCCTCGGCGGCATCGCGCGCCTGCGCCAACGTCTCGGCCACCACCACCGCGACATGGTCACCGACATAGCGCACCTTGCCCTGCGCCAGCGCCGGATGCGGGCCCGCGCGCATCGGCGAACCGTCCTTGTTGTGGATCATCCAGCCGCAGATCAGCCCGCCGATCTTGTCGGTGGCGAGATCGGCGCCAGTGAAGATACCGAGCACGCCCGGCATGCCGGCGGCGGCCTTGGTGTCGATCGCCTTGATCTTCGCATGCGCATGCGGCGAGCGCAGGAAATAGGCATGGGCCTGGCCCGGCCGGTTGACGTCGTCGGTATAGCGGCCCTGGCCGGTGATGAAACGGTGATCTTCCTTGCGGCGGACTGCGGCGCCGATTCCGGTGGCGGACATGGTGTTCCCTCCTCGCACGGCGCCTCTGCCGGGCGCCTCACTGCATGGAACGCGTGACGGATGGGGAGCCCGCACCGCAAGGCGCGGGCGAGTGCCTCATTCGGCGGCCTGGCGGGCGGGCGCGGCGCCCTTGCCCATGGCCTCGGCCCCGGCGGCGATCGCCTTGACGATGTTGTGGTAGCCGGTGCAGCGGCAGATATTGCCGTCGAGATCCTCGCGGATCGTCTTCTCGTCGAGGGCGTGGCCGCGGCGGTTCACCATGTCGACGGCGGACATGATCATGCCCGGCGTGCAGAAGCCGCATTGCAGGCCATGATGCTCGCGGAAGGCCTCCTGCATCGGATGCAGCGTGTCGCCGGCGGCGAGCCCCTCAATCGTCGTGACGGAAGCGCCGTCCACGGAGACCGCGAGCGTCGTGCAGGACTTCACCGCCTTGCCATCGAGATGCACGAGGCAGGCGCCGCATTGACTGGTGTCGCAGCCGACATGGGTTCCGGTCAGCCGCAGGTTCTCTCGCAGGAACTGCACCAGAAGGGTGCGCGGGTCGATAGTGGCGGTGACGGCTTTGCCGTTCACCGTCAGCGAAACAGTGGCCATGAGCATATCTCCTGTGACCCGTCTCTGACGCCGGCCCGCCCCCTCCCTGGGGCTTGGCCGTGCTGGAACCTCGGAACGGCCGGCCTCATCAGGCAGACTTTCCTTGGAACAGCTCAAAAATGAATGTGGACCCGCGTTTTTCCGGGGTCAAGCGGAACGGCGCATTCCGAAAGCGGAGATTTTTACCGGAATCCGGGGGTTTTCGCCATTTCGATCTCCCGCAGGCGCACATTGGCGAAATTTTAATGAGCCCCTGTCAGACTGTTTGGCGTGGCAGGCTACCCCACATGAGCGATTTCTTGCCCTTGATCATGGACCAGATCCAGCGACGCCTGAAGGCGATCGGCTCTGGAGAGGCGCAGCGCGAACGCTTGCAGCGCTATCGGCCGCTCGTCGACCGATTGATCGAGGGGCTGGTCAGCGCCGATTTCGAGCGGGCCTTCATCATCCATCCGCCGCTCCACGAAACGGTCCTTCCGGTCGCCGAAGCACTTTACCCTGCCGAGGCGAACCATGTCCGCCTGCTGTTCGCCGGCGCCTTCGACGCGACCTATGTCGCTTCGATGGATCGCCTGTGCCAGCTCGAACGGCAGGCCAATGTCCGCAGCCGCGCCCGTGCCTCGATCGCCTTCTCGCTGGTGCGCGAAATCTGCCTGGCGAACCGGAAGCGCTCGCTTGTCTCGCCGCGGAAATTCGCCGAAGACATCTTCATCATCGAGCGAATCCTGACCTATGACGTCAATACGGCGATGACGATCAACCAGGAGATCGAGGCGAGCGACGCCCGCCGTCGCACCTCCACGCTCGACGAGGCTGCCGCCAAGCTCAAGACCCGGATCGCCCATCTCGACGAGACCATCAGCGATGCGGTCGAGCAATTCGTGGTGACGGCCGACGAAACCGGGCGGACCACCAGCTTCATCAAGGACACTGTCGGGAAGGTCGCCAGCGCCTCGGTCATCGTGCGCGAAAAGTCGCTGCAGACCGCAGCCGCGACCGAGGAGATGTCGGCCAACGTCGCCGATATCGGCCAGCGCGCCCGGCAGAGCCTGTCGATCACGCATCAGGCCGTGCTGGATGCCGGCGAAATGAACGAGGCGGTCGTCCGCCTGCGCGAAGCCACCGGCAGCATCGGCAAGGTCGTCGGTATGATCGCCGACATCGCCGCCCAGACCAATCTGCTCGCCCTCAATGCCACGATCGAGGCCGCCCGCGCCGGCGAGGCCGGCCGCGGCTTCGCCGTCGTCGCCGCCGAGGTGAAGTCGCTCGCGACCCAGACGGCGAGCGCGACGCAGGACATCGCCGGCCAGATCGCCGAGCTTGCGGCCAGCGCCGAGGCCTGCGGCACCCACGCCGCTGCCATCGCCGCAACGGTCGATGCCATCCGCCTCGATTCCGAGGCCATCTCGGAAGCCGTCACACAGCAGAGCAAGGTCACCGCCTCGATCGCGCACGATGCCGCCATGGTCGCGGACAGCTCGGACGCGGCGATCGAAAGCGCCAATGCCGTCAATGGCAGCCTGGACATGACCCAGACGGCGCTTGAGCGGGCGAATGTCGCCGCCGCCAACATCGCGCTTCAGGTCGGCGCGGCGGAGGCCGCTGTGAGCCAAGCGCTGGCTGCGCTGCGCGAAGCCTCCTGAGCAACGGCCTCAGCCTTCGCTCACCGCCTTGGCGAAATTGGCGAAGAACTCGTCGGCCAGCTTCTTCGAAACCGAGTCGATCAGGCGCGAGCCGAGCTGCATCAGCTTGCCGCCGACCTGCGCCTCGACCTCGTAGCGCAGCAGGGTCTGGCCTCCCTCGGCATCGCTCAGATGGACGCGAGCGCCCCCCTTTGCGAAGCCGGCAATACCACCCTCGCCCTCGCCGGAGATGCGATAGCCGTTCGGTGGATCGAGTTCGCTGAGCTCGACCTTGCCCTTGAAGGTCGCCTTCACCGGTCCCAGCTTGACCTTCACCACGGCCGAGAGATGCGTGTCGTCGTCCATGGTGAGCTGCTCGCAGCCGGGAATGCAGGCTTTCAGCACCTCCGGGTCGTTCAGCTTGGCCCAGACCACGTCCTTGGCGGCCGGCAATGTCGCCTCGCCGTTCATCGTCATCGCCATGGCGCGTCTCCCGCATGAGGTCACCGCGACACGGGCGATTGCAGCCGGCGCGGTTCGAAGGTTATCCAGTTCCCTATCCATGGTCGCAAAGCCCCCGCCTGCACAAGAGGCGCCCGGCATGGAGCCTGCGCTCTTTCCGGGAGGACCGATGCTGGAACTCACCCAAGACGAACGCGCGATCGCTGGTGGCGCCGCCGGCGAAGGCGCGGCCATGGCGATGCGGATCGTGGCCGAGGCGGCCCGCCTGATGGGCGCACCGCGCCTGATCCCGGTCGCCTCCGCCCATATCGACGGGGCGCTCTACCATGGCGATTCCGGCACGCTCTTCGCGGAGAAACTCGTCGCGGGCGGTGCCCGCGTCGGCGTGCGGGCCAGCCTGAATGTCGGCTCGCTGGCACCGGCCGGCTGCGCGGCGATCCGCCTGCCTCCGCATCAGCGCGACATGGCCCGGCGCATGATGCGCGCCTATGAGGCGATGGGCTGCGAGCCGAGCTGGACCTGCGCGCCCTATCAGGCCGGGCATCGGCCGGCGCAGGGCAGCGACGTCGCCTGGGGTGAATCCAACGCAGTCGTCTTCTGCAATTCCGTGCTCGGCGCCCGCACCAATCGCTACGGCGATTTCCTCGACATTGCCTGCGCCATCGCCGGCCGCGCCCCCGATTACGGCCTGCATCGCCCCGAGAACCGGATTGCGACGCTGTTGATCGATGTCGGCAGCCTCTCCCGCGAACTCCGTTCCTCCGACGTGTTCTATCCCGTGCTCGGCACGATCCTCGGCCGCCGTGCCGGCAGCGACGTTGCCGTGATCGAGGGCCTCCAGGGCTGTACCAGCGAAGACCGGCTCAAGGCGCTCGGCGCGGCTGCCGCTTCGGCCGGCGGCGTCGGGCTTTTCCATGTTGCGGGCGTGACGCCCGAGGCCCCGGATGCAACAACAGCGCTGGGCGGTATCGCACCACGCGAGGCGATCAAGTTGACGCCGGGCGACATCACCAATGCCCTCGCCCGCCTCTCGACGGCCGGATCGACGGACCGCATCGATGCCGTCGCCATCGGCTCGCCGCATCTCTCGCTGGCCGAGATCGACGAACTCGAACGCCTCATGGCCGGGCGCCGGCTGAAGGTTCCGCTCTATGCCAATACCGGCCGTCATGTCGTCGGCCCGCTGGAGGCACAGGGCCGGCGCGCCGCGCTGGAAGCGGCGGGCGTGGTCTTCGTCGTCGACACCTGCGTCGTCGTCACCCCGATCCTGCCGGAGCTGGAGGGCGCGGTGCTGATGACCAATTCCGGCAAATTCGCCCATTACGCGCCGGGCAATACCGGCTACGCCGTGACCTATGGCTCGCTTTCGGAATGCGTCGAGAGCGCGGTCGCCGGCCGGCTCGTCAGGGAGGCCCGCGCATGGCGCTGAAGGCGGAAATCCTCCTGCCTGGCAACGCCGTCTCGGGCGCCTGCCTGGCCTTGACCGCCCCGATCAGCTTCTGGGGCGGGGTCGATCCAGCGAGCGGCGCGATCATCGATGCCCGCCATCCCGAACGCGGGCAGAACATCGCCGGCCGCATCCTCGCCTTGCCGGGCACGATCGGCTCGTCCTCGGCCTCGGCCGTGCTGCTGGAACTGGTCCATGCCGGCAAGGCGCCGGCCGCCCTGCTGATGGACGCGCCGGACGCGATTCTTCTGCTCGGGCTCGTCGTCGCCCGCGAGATGGGCTGGCCGACGCCACCGGCCCTCCGACTGCCGGCCGCCGATCAGAGGGCACTTGCCGATCGCAGGATCGCGATCTCGGCAGAGGGGCTGATCACGGCGGCTTAGCGACTGTTCGATCCCGGTCACAACCACCTTGTCATTCCGGGGCTTCGCGTCAGCGAAGAACCCGGAACCCACGACTGGGCGAGCCGCCAGCAACTCGCGAAGTGATGCTTAACCCGGTCGTGGGTTCCGGGTTCTTCGCTGACGCGAAGCCCCGGAATGACAAGGAGCAGCTTGAGCCGCCGCTAAACCGAGCTGAAACGGCGGTGGCGGTAGATCAGCCCCGCCCCGCGCCCCGCGCCGCCAAGACCGACGACCTCGCCGATCACGATACGATGGCTGGCGACGTCATGCGTCGCGACCAGCCGGCAGTCGAAGGCCGAGATCGCATCGAGCAGGACCGGCGCCCCCGTGACGAGCTTGCCCCAACGGACGGTCTCGAAGCGTGCCTCACCCTCGATGCCCCGCCGGCTGGCGAAGATTTCCGCGAGATCGACGAGCTGTTCCGGCAAGGTGTTGATGCAGAACGTCCCGCTGGCCTCGATCGCGGCCAGCGTGCGGCTGCCCCGCGCAATGCAGGCGAGCACGGTCGGCGGCGAATCGGAAACGGAAGCGACGGCTGTCGCGGTCAACCCGATGCGCCCGCCCGGCCCGCTGGTGGTCACGACATGGACGGCACTCGCGACCCGCGCCATGGCATCGCGGAAAGCATGGGCCTCCGGATGGTCCAGCGGCGGCAGGGGATGGACGGTCTTCGTCATCAGCTCGATCGGTGCACTGTCCCGCATCCGGCGGAACAGCAGTCCATGTAGAGATTCAAGGAAGCCGGCGCCAGCCATCGCGGCGCAGGCATGCCCGTGCACGGCAGTTGGGGCTTTCCCGTCCGCCAGCGGCCCGGCGCAACCATGGTCTGCGCCCGGCAGCTTGATCTCGCGATCGCGATCCCTCAGGCTCGACCGATGTCGGCTGCCAGCGGCCGGGCCGGGGCCTGATCGGGAGAACCGGCGAACCGGCGTTCCGACCCAGGAGACCCAGATGGCCTTCACCTGCACGATCCCCGCCACGCCCACCATCCAGCAGGACGACGAGACGATCCGGATCACCCGCTGGGATTTCGAGCCCGGCGCCGTCACGGGCTGGCACGAGCATGGCTGGCCCTATTTCGTCATCATGCTCGTGGCGGGTACGCTGCGCATCCACAACGGCACGGATGTCACCGACGTGCCGCTGGCACAGGGGCAGGCCTATATGCGCCCGGCCGGCATCCGCCACGACGTCATGAACGGGTCCGACCACCCGATCGCCTTTGTCGAGATCGAGGTGAAGCAGCCCGGCGCCCTGAAGGAACTCACCTTGCCGTGACGGCAGCAGCCGCGCGACGGGCCTCGCGGGCACAGCCGGGGCCCGTCGCCACACGGCGCTGATCCATGCATTTTTCCGATCCAACGATCAGCTTTTCGTATTCGTCTTTCGGATGAGCCGCCTTCGGGTGCATGACGGCCCGCTGTAGCCGAGATGGCAGGAAATGCCGTTCACCCAAGTTTTCCCCGCTCACCACGCAATCATCATGCGCAGAACGCCCGCAATCCCGCAGAGTATTCTGCACATTTTCGCGCCGTTTGGTTCGTAATTGCTTTTGACAGAAATTTAGCGCGGAGCGATTGTCGCTGACGCGAGCCGTTGGTAGCTCTGCACAGCAATCGCATCCCGCATGCGCCGGTGTCATGCCGACGACAAGAACGGGAGCTGGTTCGAGGGGTCGGCGTTTTCAATGGAAGTCTTCCTGCAGCAGCTCATCAACGGGCTGACACTGGGATCGATCTACGGTCTCATCGCCATCGGCTACACGATGGTCTTCGGCATCATCGGCATGGTGAACTTCGCCCATGGCGACATTTTCATGCTCTCCGCCTTCATCGCGCTGATCTTCTTCATGCTGATCACGGCGGTGGTCGGCACCGGGGCCGGCATGGTCATGCTGGCGCTGATCGTGGTGCTGGCGCTGGCGATGTTCTTCACCTCACTGTGGAACTGGACGATCGAGCGTGTCGCCTACCGGCCGCTGCGCGGCTCCTTCCGCCTGGCGCCGCTGATCTCGGCGATCGGCATGTCGATCTTCCTGATGAACTTCGTGCAGGTCGTGCAGGGCCCGCGCAACAAGTCGATCCCGCCGCTGCTCAACAAGTCGATCACGCTGATCGAGAGCACGACCTACTCGGTGCAGATCTCCTACAAGCAGATCGTCATCATCCTGACGACGGCGGTGCTGCTCGCGGCCTTCTGGTACATCGTGCAGAAGACGCCGCTCGGCCGGGCCCAGCGCGCCTGCGAGCAGGATCGCAAGATGGCGGCCCTCCTCGGCATCGACGTCGACCGCACCATCTCGATCACCTTCGTCATGGGCGCCGCGCTCGCGGCGGTGGCCGGCGTGATGTACCTCGTGCTCTATGGCGTCGTGAACTTCGCCGACGGCTTCACACCCGGCGTCAAGGCCTTCACGGCCGCGGTGCTCGGCGGCATCGGCTCGCTGCCCGGCGCGGTCATCGGCGGCCTGCTGATCGGCCTGATCGAGGTGATGTGGTCGGCCTATTTCACCATCGACTACAAGGACGTCGCCGCCTTCACGATCCTGGCGATCGTGCTGGTCTTCATGCCCTCCGGCCTGCTTGGGCGCCCGGAAGTCGAGAAGGTCTGACGCCATGGCGAGCAACCCGACCGCAAACCCGGCCGCTCCCGGCCGCGACCTGAAGGCGGCCTTCAAGGAGGCCGGCTTCGCCGCCCTCGTCACGCTCGGCCTCTGCATCCCGATCATCGCCTGGGGCACGCGCCAGAACATGGACAATGTCCTGGTGCTCGACCCGCGCTGGGATGCCGTCGCCTGGGCCGTCGCCATCGTCTTCGTCGGCCGCTTCCTGGTCGCGCTGCGCAAGCAGGGCCAGCAGGAGGGCAAGGCCACGATGCGCATCCTGCCGCACGGCACCATAGCCTTCTTCCAACGCTATTCCCGCATCTTCTCGGTGTTCGGGCTGGGCTTCCTCGTCACCTTCCCGGCGATCGCGATCGGCCTCGCCGGCTGGGGCGGCGCGCTGAAATGGATCGACAATTTCGGCGTCCAGATCCTGATCTACGTCATGCTCGGCTGGGGCCTGAACATCGTCGTCGGCCTCGCCGGCCTGCTCGACCTCGGCTATGTGGCCTTCTACGCCGTCGGCGCCTATTCCTACGCGCTGCTGGCCAAGAATTTCGGCCTGTCCTTCTGGATCCTGCTGCCGCTTGCCGGCATCCTCGCCGCCTTCTGGGGCATGCTGCTCGGCTTCCCGGTGCTGCGCCTGCGCGGCGACTATCTCGCCATCGTGACGCTGGCCTTCGGCGAGATCATCCGCCTGGTGCTGATCAACTGGACCGAGTTCTCGAACGGCTATGCCGGCATTTCCGGCATTCCGCGCCCCACCTTCTTCGGCATTCCCTTCACGGCGGCGGATAATGGTTTCGCCGCCGTTTTCGGGCTGGAGTTCACGCCGCTCTACCGAACGATCTTCCTCTACTACCTGATCCTCTGCCTCGCGCTGCTGACCGCCTTCGTCACGCTGCGGCTGCGCCGCCTGCCGGTCGGGCGCGCCTGGGAGGCGCTGCGCGAGGACGAGATCGCCTGCCGCTCGCTCGGCATCAACACCACCAACACCAAACTCACCGCCTTCTCGATCGGCGCCATGTTCGGCGGCTTCGCCGGCGCCTTCTTCTCGGCGCGGCAGGGTTTCATCTCGCCTGAATCCTTCGTCTTCATGGAATCGGCCGTGATCCTCGCCATCGTCGTGCTCGGCGGCATGGGCTCGCTCTGGGGCTGCGCCATCGCGGCGATCGCGATGATCGGCGGCACCGAGCTCCTGCGCGAGCTCGAATGGATGAAGCAGATCTTCGGCAACGACTTCGACCCGACGAAGTACCGCATGCTGATCTTCGGCTTCGCCATGGTGGTGATCATGATCTGGAAGCCGCGCGGCCTGATCTCGACCCGCGAGCCCACCGCCTTCCTCAAGGAGAAGAAGAAGATCTCTGCCGACATGGTCCAGGAGGGGCACGGCTGATGGCCACGAACGCTCCCCAATTGACGCCGCAGGGCCGCGCCCTGCTGGAGGTCGAGCAGGTCACCATGCGCTTCGGCGGCCTGACCGCCGTCAACGCGCTGTCCTTCCAGGCCCGCAAGGGCGAGATCACCGCGCTGATCGGCCCCAACGGCGCCGGCAAGACCACGGTCTTCAACTGCATCACCGGCTTCTACAAGCCGACGCAGGGCATGATCTCGCTCAACCACGAAGACGGCACGAGCTATCTGCTCGAGCGCATGCTGGACTTCCGCATCTCCTGGAAGGCCAAGGTCGCCCGCACCTTCCAGAACATCCGCCTTTTCGGCGGCATGACGGTGCTGGAGAACCTGCTCGTCGCCCAGCACAACCCGCTGATGCTGGCCTCCGGCTTCACCTTCCTCGGCGTACTCGGCGTCGGCGGCTACAAGGCCCGCGAGAGGGAGGCGATCGAGAAGGCCAAGTTCTGGCTCGACAAGATCAACCTGACCCATCGCGCCGACGATCCCGCCGCCGACCTGCCCTATGGCGACCAGCGCCGGCTGGAGATCGCGCGGGCCATGTGCACCGACCCGGTCCTGCTCTGCCTCGACGAACCGGCCGCGGGCCTCAACCCGCGCGAGAGCCACGACCTCAACACGCTGCTGCTCTCGATCCGCAAGGACCTGGGCACGGCGCTGCTGCTGATCGAGCACGACATGTCCGTCGTCATGGAAATCTCGGACCACGTCGTGGTCCTCGACTACGGCACCAAGATCGCCGACGGCACGCCGGCCGAAGTACAGGCCGACCCGAAGGTCATCGCTGCCTATCTCGGCGTCGATGATGAGGAGGTCGAAGAGGTCGAAGCGGAGGTCGGCATCTCGTGACTCAAGCTCAGCCTCTTCTGGCCGTCCGCGGCGTCAAGACCTATTACGGCAAGATCATCGCGCTGAAGGGCGTCGACATCGACGTCAATCCCGGCGAGATCGTCACCATGATCGGCGCCAACGGCGCCGGCAAATCCACGCTGATGATGACGATCTTCGGCAATCCGCAGGCTCGCGAAGGCTCCGTCACCTATGAGGGCCGCGACATCACGCGGATGCCGAGCCACGAGATCGCGAGGCTGGGCATTGCCCAGTCACCCGAAGGCCGCCGCATCTTCCCGCGCATGACGGTGTTCGAGAACCTGCAGATGGGCGCCGCCGTCCGCAATTTCGAGAATTTCGACGAGGATCTCGAAAAGATCTGCGTGCTCTTCCCGCGTATCCGGGAGCGTCTGCAGCAGCGCGGCGGCACGCTCTCCGGCGGCGAGCAGCAGATGGTCGCGATCGCACGCGCCCTGATGGCCCGCCCGAAATTGCTTCTGCTCGACGAGCCATCGCTCGGCCTCGCACCCCTGATCGTGAAGCAGATCTTCGAGGCGATCCGCGAGCTCAACCGGACGCAGGGGCTCACCGTCTTCCTGGTCGAGCAGAACGCCTTCCATGCGCTGAAGCTCGCCCATCGCGGCTATGTGATGGTCAACGGCGTCATCACCATGAGCGGCACCGGCAAGGACCTGCTCGCCAATCCGCAGGTCCGCGCCGCCTATCTCGAAGGCGGCCGGCACTGACACGAGACGGCGGAGGGTCACCTCTCCTCCGCTGCAACTTTTTGATGAGAGACGGCCGCACGCCACCCATGCCATCGCTGTGGTGATGTCAGCCGCTTCCAAAGCCGCCTGAAGCGGGGAACACGAGATGCAGGGCATCCTCTACGAAGAACCGACGGTCTGGCTCTTCCTGCTGGTGACGGTCGTCATGGGCGGCTGGCTTGCCTGGATGGCCGGCCGCGCCATCGCGCTGACCTGGCGGTCGAACTGGCAGCTCGTCGTCTACATGCTGGTGCTCGGCCTGTTCGTGCGCTTCATCCATTTCGCGCTGTTCCAGGCGACGCTGCTGACGCTGCACTACTACATCGTCGATACCATCCTGCTCATCGCCTTCGGCTATGCCGGCTGGCGCTACACCCGGGCGAAGCAGATGACGCGGCAGTATCACTGGCTGTTCGAGCGCGCCGGCCCCTTCGGCTGGAAACCCCGCCCGGGCGCCGAAATACGACCTGAATTGCTCTAAAGAGCTCATGAGCTTGTCGCGTGACAGACCATCGGAAAAGCGCAAGACTGCGGCTCACGGTGGCCATAACGCGCCGAGACGGGCGGCCCGTCCAGCCCGTTGGTCAATCAATACAGGGGAGTTGCATCACATGAAGAAACTGCTGTTGGGCGGTATTGCGCTCGGCGCGGTCCTTGCCTTCTCCGGCATGGCCAATGCGCAGATCAAGCTCGGTGTCGGCGGCCCGATCACCGGCCCGAACGCCGCGTTCGGCGCACAGCTCAAGAACGGCGCCGAGCAGGCGGTCGAGGATATCAACGCCGCCGGCGGCGTCCTCGGCCAGAAGATCACGATCTCGGTCGGCGACGACGTCTCCGATCCGAAGCAGGGCGTCTCGGTCGCCAACAAGTTCGTCGGTGACGGCGTGAAATGGGTGCTCGGCCACTTCAACTCTGGCGTCACCATGCCGGCCTCCGAAGTCTATGCTGAAAACGGCATCCTGATGATCTCGCCTTCGGCCACGAACCCGAAGATCACCGAGCGCGGCCTGTGGAACACCTTCCGCACCTGCGGCCGTGACGACCAGCAGGGCAGCGTCGCCTCGGCCTATCTCCTGAAGAACTTCAAGGACAAGAAGATCGCCGTCGTCCACGACAAGACGACCTATGGCCAGGGCCTCGCCGACGAGACCAAGAAGGGTCTCAATGCCGGCGGCGTCAAGGAAGTGCTCTACGAAGGCATCAACGCCGGCGAGAAGGACTTCTCGGCGCTCGTCTCGAAGATCAAGGCCTCCGGTGCCGACTACCTCTACTGGGGCGGCCTGCACACCGAAGGCGGCCTGATCGTGCGCCAGATGCGCGACCAGGGCCTGAAGACGGTCCTCGTCTCGGGTGACGGCATCACCACCGACGAGTTCGCCACCATCGGCGGCCCCGGCGTCGAAGGCACCCTGATGACCTTCCCGCCGGATCCGCAGAAGCGCCCGGAAGCGGCCGCCGTCGTCCAGAAGTTCGCGGCCAAGAACTTCAAGCCGGAAGCCTATACGCTGTACAGCTACGCCGCCGTCCAGATCATGGCGGAAGGCGCCAAGCGCGCGAACTCGGTCGATCCCAAGAAGATCGCCGCCGCGCTGCATGGCGGCCAGCCGGTCAAGACCGTGATCGGCGATATCGGCTTCGACAAGAAGGGCGACATCACCCGTCCGGACTACACCGTCTACACCTGGAAGAAGGCCGCCGACGGCAAGATCACCTATGTCGAGAATTGATCTCGGCGGCTGATCCGGTCTCCTGAACGAAAGAGCCCGCCCCGGGATGTCCGGGGCGGGCTTTTCGCTATGTGCGGCAGCTCTTTCGCGTGGCGTCGACCCAAGTAGCGTCCTCCAGCCGACACCGGACAGCCGAGCGCGCAGCGCCGGCCGCTTCCAACCATTCAGCAAGTCTCGTGTGCAGCCACCAGGGCAAGTTCAAGCCGCAGGATCGATGCAATCCATAATCTTCCATCCAAAAATAACACAACCATAAGTTGCATAATGTCGATTTGATCATTACCTTGCGGCAGCCACCTGTGCGGTGGCCCGGGAGGAAAACATGTCTCGAACTGTCAGCTCAGCACTGCTTTCGCTCACGCTTCTTGCCCCGTTCGGCGCCCAGGCGCAGCAACCGCTGTTCGGGGACTGGGGAAATCCCGCATGGAGCCGGTACTTCAAGGCGATCGAAACCCGTTTGATCGGACCGACCCCCTCGAACAGCGACCTGGCCATCCTGCTTCCCACACCGACCAACGCCGACTGGGCCAGCAACAATCCGACCCGACGTCTGCTCGCCATGAATAATTGGGGCGAAACCATGCCGTCATTCCAATGGACCTATCTGCGCAACAGCTCGAAACGCATCAGCGACGGCTACAAGTACTTTCTCAATGCCGCGATGCTGCAGAGAATCGGCCAGGGAACCGCGAGCGACGACCTGAAGAATGCGACGCGGCGAGCTCTGGACGAGCTCGAATTCGCCCGTTCGGATTACAAGGCCTCCGTGGACCAGGCAGATGCCGCATATGAGAACTATGCCGGCGTGACCCCCAAACCCCAACGGCTCACCAAGGCGCAATTCTTCAAGCAGCAAGCTTATGACGTCCAGATCAGGGTCAAGGACAGGGCGCTCAAAGAGGCGGCGGGTACCTTTGACATCATATCCAGCGGTCTGAACGACCCCGACATCGCCCTTCTCAAGGACGCGCAGATAAGGCTCACCAACCCCAACCAGAAAATCAGGCTGCCTGCATCGGAACAATTGATAAACGATCCGGATCGCTGGCAAGAATACCACATAACAACAATAGATAAATCGCTTAACATATTCGCAAATGACTACAAACCACAAACACAAGAAATAAACGAAGCACAATCATCTTCACAATATTTCGAATCACGCTGGAAGGTCGATGTCAGCGTCAAATTCCTCGGATTATTTCGGACCGCTGGGGCCAGCGCAGAACAGACCACACGCGAAAATCATGTCAGGACCAACACGACGAACATACAGATCGGGTTCGAGAACCTGGACGTTTTCCCGATTACGCGTGGAGAGTGGTACAGCCAGAACGTCATTGACAAGTTTGGGCCTACACTCAAGACGAGCGAATTCAATGCCGTGTTCGGCCCGGGCGGACAGCTCGAGGTCATTCCGATGAACCTTCTCGTCGGGAAGGGCATGTCGTTCACCGTTTTCGCCGATAGCCAATCCCTGGACTACGTGTACGAGCACTTTCATGCCGCCGCAGATGCGGGGATCATGATCGGATGGTGGAGGCTGGGAGGAAGCGGGGAGTACTCGACGACCAAGGAGAATGTCGAAGTCAAACGCTTCTCGGACAGGATTACCTTCACGGACCTGAGCGGCAGGCCGCAAGTCATCGCGATGGCCGTGAAACATATGGCCGGCAGCATGAAGCCTGCAGCGGCTGTACCGCAGCTCCTGACCGCGGAACAGACGATGAAGGGCCTCAAGAATGTCGAGGCCATCTGGGCGAACGAACAGGGCGCAAAAGCGCTCCAGAACTTTGCCAGCCCCATGCTGATGCAGAATCTGAGGCTGCAATTCCAGTAGCGGGGTGAGATCAGCCAGACCAAAGCCGATCGGGCCAGACAGACCCGATCGGCTGAGCTGCCTTATGCCGATCCATAACGGATCGCACGGCTCGAGCGGCAAATGTCGTCGGCACGTCAGAAATGCTGCGGCGGCAAGGACAAATTCCCGCCATCGCTCATGGACCGGCAAGCGTACCTGTCGATTCCGGATTGTTGCCGCGCACCGGGGGCGATCGCGCGCTGCGCCTCCCGTGCCGGCCCCCGCTGACAAACGGGGCCGCATAGGACAGCGGGCATCAATGCGCTGGGGAAGCCGGCGACCCGCCGCCCGCCTACTGACTCAATCTCTGCGGAACCACGCTCAAGCTCTTGAGGAAGCCCGCGAAACGCAGGAGACCGTCCGGCCAGGGACCATGCCCGGACTCGCTGTTGAGATGGCCGCTATCGCCGGCATCGACGAATTCCGAGCCCCAGGCTTCGGCCAACGCCTTCGCCTCGTCCTGCGTGCAATAGGGATCGGTCACGCTGCCGATCAGGACTGAGGGGAATGGCAGCTTCTCGCGGCGATGCGCGATGAAATCCGGCCCCATACCGGGCACCGCCCCTTTCGCCTTCTCGGAAGCCGGGGCGACCAGAAAGGCACCTGCGACCTCGCCGGGATGGAGATGCTCGGCGGCGAAGGCGATCGCACTGCAGCCAGCCGAGTGCCCGACGAGCACGACGGGGCGCGTCGCGCTGCGCACGGCCTTCACGATCTCATCCGCCCAGACATGGCGGGAGGGTTTGTACCAGTCCGCCTGCTCGACGCGGCGCGCCGTCTTCAGGCGGGTCGCCCAGCGGCTCTGCCAATGGTCGGGCCCGGAGCCCGACCAGCCGGGAACGATGAGGATATCGACGTCGGAGGATTTCATGATGGATCAGTAGAGCTGTCTTCCCGTGCGCGCTGCAGCGTGAAACGCTGCTGCGCAGACACGGGACCGTCTTACGAAGAAGCGCCTTTCCGTCATGCGGTCCCGCATCTGCGCAGCAGCACTTGCGTGCTGCGGCGCGTGCGGGATGACGAACCGGCCCAAAGTAAGTTCGCCCATCAACCGCTTCAAGCGTCCCCGAACACCCGGCGGAAGATCGTGTCGACATGCTTGAAGTGATAGCCCTCGTCGAACATCGCCTTGAGCTCGGAAGCGGAGAGCTTCCCGGCGACGTCCTTGTCGGCCATCAGGTTGGTCAGGAAGTCCTCGCCATGCTCCCAGGTGCGCATCGCATTGCGCTGGACCATGGAATAGCTGTCCTCGCGGCTGGCGCCGGCCTGGGTCAGGGCCAGCAGCACGCGCTGCGAATTGTGCAGGCCGCCGAGACGGTCGAGGTTCTTGCGCATGTTCTGCGGATAGATCAGCAGCTTGTCGACGACGCCGGTGAGCCGCGCCAGCGCGAAATCAAGGGTCACGGTGGCGTCGGGGCCGATCATGCGCTCGACGGACGAGTGCGAGATGTCGCGCTCATGCCAGAGAGCAACGTTCTCCAGCGCCGGCGTGACCATGCCGCGCACGAGACGGGACAGGCCCGTCAGGTTCTCGGTCAGCACCGGGTTGCGCTTGTGCGGCATCGCCGAAGAGCCCTTTTGGCCCGGCGAGAAATACTCCTCCGCCTCGTAGACCTCGGTGCGCTGCAGATGGCGGATCTCGGTCGAGAGCCGCTCGATGCAGGAGGCGACGACGCCGAGCGTCGCGAAATACATCGCGTGCCGGTCGCGCGGGATCACCTGGGTCGAGACCGGCTCGACGGTCAGCCCCATCTTCTCGGCGACATAGGCTTCGACCTGCGGGTCGATATTGGCGAAGGTGCCGACGGCGCCGGAGATCGCGCAGGTCGCAATCTCGGCGCGGGCCGCAACGAGGCGGGCGCGGCAGCGGTCGAACTCGGCATAGGCCTGTGCCAGCTTCAGCCCGAAGGTCACCGGCTCGGCATGGATGCCATGCGAACGGCCGATGGTCGGGGTGAGCTTGTGCTCGAAGGCGCGGCGCTTGATCGCGGCGAGCAGCGCGTCGACATCGGCGATCAGGAGATCGGTGGCACGCGCGAGCTGGACCGACAGCGTAGTGTCGAGGATATCAGACGAGGTCATGCCCTGGTGGACGAAGCGGGCCTCGGGCCCAACGATCTCGGCCAGATGCGTCAGGAAGGCGATGACGTCATGCTTGGTGACGCGCTCGATCTCGTCGATGCGCGCGACGTCGAAGACGGCGTCCCTGGCCTTGGCCCAGATCGTCGCGGCGGCCTCTTTCGGCACAACGCCGAGCTCGGCGAGCTTGTCAGTCGCATGCGCCTCGATCTCGAACCAGATGCGGAAGCGGGTCTGCGGCTCCCAGATGGCAACCATCTCGGGGCGGGAATAGCGCGGGATCATCGCAAGCCTTTCACTTCGTTCTCAGCGTCATCCCGGGCGGAGCGAAGCGCAGACCCGGGATCCATGCCTGAACCGTTCCGGAATGGATCCCGGGTCTCCCTACGGTCGCCCGGGATGACGGCGCGTTAGAAACTACACCCACGATCCGCGCGCGGCTTCGGCAGCCTTGCGGATCGCTTCGATATTGCCGGCATAGGCCGAAGGCCCGCCCTTGAACACGGCGGAGCCGGCGACCAGCGTATCGGCGCCGGCCTTCACGACCAGCGGCGCGGTCTCGGGCGTCACCCCGCCATCGATCTCGATGGAGATCGGCCGGTCGCCAACCAGCGCCTTCACCTGCGCAACCTTCTCGACCACCGAGCGGATGAAGCTCTGCCCGCCGAAACCGGGATTGACGGTCATGAGCAGGATGAGATCGACATCCTCGATCAGGGCCTCGGCCGCGCTCGCCGGCGTGCCGGGGTTGAGCACGATGCCGGCCTGCTTCCCTTGCGCCTTGATCGCCTGCAGCGTGCGGTGCGGATGCGGGCCCGCCTCGACATGGAAGGAGATCAGGTCGGCGCCGGCCTTGGCGAAGGCTTCGACATAGGGGTCGACGGGCGCGATCATCAGATGCACGTCGAAGAACTTCTTGGTGTGCGGGCGGATCGCCTTCAGCACATCGGGACCGAAGGTGATGTTCGGCACGAAATGCCCGTCCATCACGTCGCAATGAATCCAGTCGGCGCCGGCGGCGTCGACCGCGCGCACCTCCTCGCCGAGCTTGGCGAAATCGGCCGAGAGGATCGAGGGGGCGATGCGGATGGGATGGGTCATGGCCGGGGGTTTAGCCCCGGCAGCCGTTTATCGCAATCAGGCCGAGCGCAGTTTCACCGGAAAGGACAGCCTGCGGTCCGCTTCCGCCGTCTCCGCCACCACCTGCGCGAAGGCCGGGCGCAGCTTCAGGCGCGCATACCACTCCGCCAGCCCCGGATAGCCGTCGAGCGACGGCCCGCCAAGGCGGCGGATGAAGAACATGCTCATGAAGAGCGCGATATCGGCCACCGAAAGCCGGCCGCCGAAGAACGGCCGCCCCGCCAGCTTCTGCTCCAGCACGTCGTAATGGCGCAGCAGCCCCTCCTCGGCGATCAGCGCGTCGGCCTCCTGGGCGATGCGCCGGTCGCGATCCGGCGAGGGCGGCTCGGTGCGATGCATCAAGGGTTTCAGGGCCTGGAACAGAATCTCGTCGCCATAGAGTTCATCGAGCCGGCAGCGGGCCCGCTCGACCGGCGTATCAGGCATCAGCTTCGGCTCGGGATAGGCCTCGTCGAGATACTCGTTGATCACGGTGGAATCGTAGAGGACGAGCCCGCAATCGGTCAGCACCGGCACCTGTCGCTTGGGATTGAGCGCCAGCACCTCCGGGTGCCGCGGATCGTAGCCGGTCGTCTGGTTGAACGGCACCACGACACGCTGGAAGGCGAGGCCCTTCTCGGCCAGCGCGATCTCGACCTTGCGTGAGAACAGGCTCAACGGCCCGGAATAGAGGGTGATCATGGCGCGGTTCTCCTGCGACGGGGAAAGCCTCGCAAGCCCCAGCGTCAACGCCCGTCAGCAGCCTCCCGGCGTCGAATCCGGGCGGCAATGCCGCTGAGCAGCCAGGGCAGCAGGTAGATCGGGAACTGCGCCAGCGCGAAATAGAGAAAGGTCGTCGGCGAGACCCCGGCTCCCAGCGCCGCGACGAGCAGGCCCATGTTCCGCTGCCCGGCGCCGTAGCCGATCATGAAGCGCTCGGAGGCCGGCAGCAGCCGCAATACCAGCCAGCTCGACACCAACCCCGCCGCCGAGACCGCGAAGACGCATCCCAGCACGAACAGGACGAGCCGGGGATTGTCGAGCGCAGCCTTGGTCACGCCGTCCATCGCGGCGATCGCGAAGATGAAGTACATCAGCACGCCGAAGCCATCGAGATTGGCCTTCATCGCCTTGATGCGCGCCAGCCCGAGCCAGAACCGGATCGCAGCCGCCACCGCCATGCCGCCGCCGATGAAGACCAGGAGTCTCAGCGTCAGCGCCCAGCGGTCGAGCGGCACGGCGGCGCCTGCCAGCAATTCGACCAGGATCGGCGCAACGATCGGGCTGACGATCGTGGTCAGGATGACGCTGGCGATGATCAGCGAGGGCTCGAAACCGTAGAGGATCGCGACCGCCGGTGAGGACATGATCGGCGGGGCCGCGCCCATAATCGCGAGCCCGAGCACGATACCGGGATCGAGGTTTTCGCGCCCGACCAGCAGCAGCGCCCCGCCGATCAGCAGCACCGGCCCGGCGATGAGCCAGAGGCAGCTTGCAGCAAGCTTGGCCGGTTTCCGGAACAGCCCGAGCGTCACGCCCATGTCGAGCCGCATGAACACGACCGTGGTGAAGCAGAAGATCGTGATCGGCAGCGCCGGACGCGCCATCGCCGAGAATTGCGGCAGCGCCAGGCCGAGGAAGATCGAGAGCGCGAAGCCTTGCGTGCCATGGCGGCCAAGCCACGCGAGCGCGGCAGCGAGGAAGGCGGCGGGATTCATCGGCTTGGGCTCTGGAATCGCTGTCGAAACAGACGCACACTGACTGACGGCGCGCGCAGCGTCACCTGCCGGCGAAGCAAGCCGGTCCTGCGCCGGCATAAAATTGCGCCCTATCCCGACTATGAAACCCTACCGCAGACCATCTCGGGGAGTAGGCGCAGAAATTGCGAAAGATCACCCCATTCCGCGCAAAATCCGGTCGCGCCGCTGACAAGCCGGCGCAAACCGGTATCCTTGCGGGAAAAGGGTTGGCAGGAGCAGGTCATGAAGGTGGATACGATCGTTCTCGGCGCCGGTGTCGTCGGCATTTCGGTCGCGCTTCATCTCCAGAAGGCTGGGCGCGCCACCTTGCTGGTCGACCGTCGCGCTCCGGGCGAGGAAACCAGCTATGGCAATGCCGGCCTGATCCAGCGCGAGGGCGTCTACCCCTACGGCTTCCCGCATGATTTCGGCGCGCTCTTCCGCTATGCGATGAACAACACGATCGACGCGTCCTACCATTGGAGCGCGATCCCGAAGCTCGCCCCCTTCCTGTTCTCGTACTGGATGCATTCGCGCGCCTCCCAGCACGAGGCGATCGCGCATAAATACGCCAAGCTGATCGAGCATTGCGTCACCGAGCATGACGCGCTCGCGCAGGAGGCCGGCGCCACCAATCTGTTGCGCCGCGACGGCTGGATGAAGGTGTTCCGCACCGAGAAGGAGCGCGACACCCGCCTCGCCGAGGCCGCCCGCTGGAACCGCGAATTCGGCCTGAACTACCGCGCGCTCGATATGGCCACCCTCAAGGCCGAGGAGCCGCATCTCGACCATGGCAGCCTGATCGGCGGCCTGCACTGGACCGATCCGACGACGGTCGTCGACCCGCTCGGCCTGTCCAAGGCCTATGTCGCGCTGTTCGAGAAGCTCGGCGGCAAGCTCGCCATCGGCGATGCCGGCACGCTCCAGCAGAACGGCGCCGGCTGGACCGTCACCCTCGCCGACGGCACCACGGCCGAGGCCAAGGATGTCATCGTCGCGCTCGGCCCCTGGGCGGACGTGCTCAGCAACAAGCTCGGCTATCGCCTGCCGCTGGCGGTCAAGCGCGGCTATCACATGCATTACAAGCCGCAGGGCAACGCCGTGCTCAACCACCCGGTACTCGACACCGAGCGCGGCTATTTCCTCGCGCCGATGCTGCAGGGCATCCGCCTGACCACCGGCGCCGAGTTCGCCGACCGTGATGCTCCGAAGACCCCGGTCCAGTTGGCCCGCGCCGAGCCGATCGCCAAGCAGCTCTTCCCGCTCGGCGAGCGCGTCGACGCCGAGCCCTGGCTCGGCCGCCGGCCCTGCACGCCGGACATGATGCCGATCATCGGCCCGGCGCCAAAGCACAAGGGCCTCTGGTTCTCCTTCGGCCACGCCCATCACGGCCTGACGCTCGCCGCCGTCACCGGCCGGATGATCGCGGAAATGGTGACGGGCCAGAAGGTCTTCGTCGATCCGGCGCCGTTTGCGCCGGCGCGGTTCACCTGAGGCGCCTATCGCAGGGCGCCCGTCATAGAGCGTCTGTTGAAGAGCCCTGTCATTCCGTGCGCGCTGCGGCACGATAGTGCTGCTGCGCAGACACGGGACCTTATGACGAGAAGGCGCCTCTTTCTGCGGGCGATCCCGCATCTGCGCAGCAGCACTATCGTGCCGCATCGCGTGCGGGATGACACCTTTGCGCGCGGGATGACACGGTAGCGCCTGCGGGATGACCGACCTGCGTCCTGCCCCCTCGCCTCATGGCCCGCACCCTGCCACGATCCGCCTCCCGATTCCCGACCGAGACCTCGCCATGGCCCTCGCCAAACCGCCCGTCCAGGATAATGCCTACGCCGCCGCGCTCGCCCTGCTCGATCGCGTGCCGCTGATCGACGGCCATAACGACCTGCCCTATGTCATGCGCAAGGACGCCAAGGCGAAGGGCGACGTCGCCGCCTATGGCCTCGACAAGGTCCATGCCGAGGGCGACACCGACATCCCGCGCATGCAGGCCGGCAAGATGGCGGCGCAGTTCTTCGCGGCCTATGTCCCGCCGAAGCAGCCCAATCCCGCCGGCTTCGCGCTCGCCCAGATCGCGCTGATGCGCGGCATCCTCAAGCGTCATGCCGACGCGTTCCGTCCGGGTCTTTCCGCGGCGGATGTCGAGGCCGCCAAGGCCGAGGGGCGCATCGCCCTGTTCATGACCATCGAAAACGGCTCTGCCGTTGACGGCGAACTCGACTCGCTGGACGCCTATTACGATCTCGGCGTGCGCCTGATGACGCTCTGCCACAACGACACCACCGACTGGTGCGATTCCGCCACCGACGCCCCACGCCATAATGGCCTCACCGGCTTCGGCAAGGACGTGCTGCGCCGGATGAACAAGCTCGGCATGGTGATCGACCTCGCCCATGTCTCGCCCAAGGTGATGCATGACGCGCTCGACGTCTCCAGCGCCCCGCTGGTCTGGTCGCATTCGAACGCCTTCACGCTCTGCGACCACCCGCGCAACGTCCCCGACGACGTGCTCGACCGCGTCGCCGGCAATGGCGGCGTCGTGATGGCGACCTTTGTGCCGGACTTCATCAGCCAGGCCTCGCGCGACTGGCACCGTCCGGCCAAGGACCAGTACGGCAAGACGCCTGAAGGCATGGATTACGCGAAGGTCGAGGCCGAGATCGAGCGCAAGTCCGGCCCGCGCCCGAAGGCGACGCTGCCGGAATATTGCGACCATGTCGAATATCTCGCCAAGCGCATCGGCCACGACCATATCGGCATCGGCTCGGACTTCTTCGGCTGGGTCAATCCGGACGGGCTCGAGGACACCACCACCTTCCCGTCGGTGATCGCGGAGCTGATCCGCCGCGGCTGGTCCGAGGAGAACCTCACCAAGCTCGCCGGCGGCAACACGCTGCGCGTGCTCCGCGCCGTCGAGCAAGCGGCGGGGTAGTTCGAGCGGGATTCTCCGCCGGCACATCCGGCCGGCCTGGCTGCTGCCCGCGCGGGAACGCACGGGCAGCTGCAAATTTCCTTTTTCCGGGGGCAGATGAGTCTTGCCCCGGCCCTGATGCGCTACGGCCCGAAAGCGCTGGCGGTCAGCGAACGCTTGTCCCGACGATCGCGTCGGCGCTTGACTTCAGGATGGCGGGATCGACACCGAGCGCACGCAGCGCCCGAGGCGCCACGCCCTGCGGCAGGCCCGCCACGATGCTGACGACATGAGCGCCGAGCAAGGGCGCATGATCTCTCCGGGTTTGCGCCAGTTCCTGCATGATGGCCTGGCCGGACGGTGCGGCCTGGTAGGCACCAGGATTTGCTGACAGGGGCATTTCATCCGGCGCATTCCCCGTCAGGCCGATCGACTGAAGCGCATCGCCATATTGCCGTTCGATCGCGCCCTTCAGCGCGTCGGGTTCCGCCCCTGCCCGCTCGAAGGCGAGACGGGCCGTGCCGTCCGGCAGATCGAGCGCGGCCAGCAGAAAATGCTCAGCCCCCGGCTCTCGCTGCTGATCCTGCAAGGCATGGGCTTCCGCCCGCTCGCAGAGGCGCTTGATCGTGCTCATGTCGTCGAGCTTCGCTCTGATGCGTTTGAACATCGCATTCTCCCTAGGCGGAGCCGTCATCCGCGGCCACATCCGAAAGCCGTTTATGGGCGGCCTGCTTGGTGACCCCGAGGGCCAGGGCAATCCGCGACCACGACCAGCCTTGCCGCAGGGCCGAGCGCACCGCCGCGCGCTCGATCCTGTCCGCCAGGCGGCGCAAGGCCACAACGGCCGCCAGGGCTTCCTCGGGATCGGTCGGGATGGCGATGTTGCGCAGGTCATCCATCCGTCAACCTTAGTTGACATATGCCTGATCGTCAACAAAAGCTGACGGCGAGGCTCTCGCCCGCCCTGACAGAGCGCAGCGCCCGAGCCTCTCGTCACCCGCGGGCTCGCCATGAGAACCGGCTTGCCGTATGGCGTCCCCGGCGGCCCGTTCGGAGGCTGCACCAGATCATACGAAGCGAATTTCCATGACCGGTTCCGGCACTGACCGCACCCGCCCGGCCGTCCAGGCCCCCGCCCCGATCGTCATCCTGGTCGAGCCTCAGCTCGCCGAGAATATCGGCATGTGCGCCCGCGCCATGGCGAATTTCGGCCTCTCCGAGATGCGCCTTGTCGCCCCGCGCGACGGCTGGCCGAGCGGCGGCGGCCTCAAGAAGGGCGCGACGGCCGCCGCCTCCGGCGCGACGCATATCCTCGAGAACGCGCGGCTCTTCGACAGCGCGGCGGAGGCCATCGCCGATCTCAACCATGTCCTGGCGACCACGGCCCGCGAACGTGGCCAGATGAAGCGCGTGCTCACCCCGGCCGAGGCCATGCCCGAGGTCGCCGGCCGGATCGGTTCCGGCGAGCGCGTCGGCATCCTGTTCGGGCGCGAACGTATCGGCCTGACCAACGAGGAGATCAGCCTCGCCGACGCGATCCTGACCTTCCCGGTCAATCCCGCCTTCGCCTCGCTGAACCTCGCCCAGGCCGTGCTGCTCAACGGCTACGAATGGTTCAAGACGACGGGTGGCGAGCCGCCCTTCCGAGAGAACAACCCCTCGCCGCCGGCCAAGCGCGAGATGATCCTGTCGATGTTCGACTATCTCGAGGCCGAACTCGACACCTGCGGCTTCTTCCCGGCCGGCAAGAAGCCGGTGATGACCGCGAACCTGCGCGACATCCTGCACCGGCTCGACATGACCGAGCAGGAAGCCCGGACGCTGCGTGGCGTCTTCAAGTCGCTGGTCGAGGGGCCGAAGAAGGCGCGGTTGCTTGCGCGGCAAGCGGATGAGGCGGACGGCGCCGAAGGATAAAAAAAGCCGGCCCCGAAGGGCCGGCTCGTCTGGTCGGGGGGTCTCGAAACGCCCGGTCAGAATTGGTACTTCAACGTCGCCTTCACGGTGCGGCCCGGCTCGCTGTAATAGTCGCGGGCCTGCGCCAGCACGCCCGTCGGCACCGTCACGGCATCCCAGTATTTCCGATCGAAGATATTGTAGACGCCGACCTGCAATTCAAGGTCCGCGATCTGCGGCATCGGCCGCCACCAGCCCATCGCGTTGAAGATCGCGTAGCCCGGCGCCTGGAAGCCCTGTGTCGTGCCGGTCGTGGCGACGCTCTTGCGGGCACCGGCCAGCTTCGTCGACAGCTCGCCGCCCCAGTTCTCGTTGCCATAGGCGATGGCGAGGATGCCCTGCACCGGCGGGATCGAGTTGAGACCGATGCCGGTGACCTTGTTCTTGCCGTCCGTATAGGCGAAGGAGCCGCGCACCAGCCAGTTCGGCGCGAAAGCGTACTGCATGTTGGCCTCGACGCCGGAAATCTCGACGCGCGCCACGTTCTGGTAGCTGGTGATACCACCCTGCGGATAGAGAACGCTGTCTCTGGCAGCGACGACCTGCACCGTTTCGATGAAGTTGCGGTAGTTCGTGTGGAAGACGGTCACCGAGCCGCCGAACGCCTTGTCGCCGAAGCGGAAGCCGACATCGATGCCGTTGCTGGTTTCCGGTCGCAGTTCGGGATTGCCGCTACGCAGATAGGTGCCGACAGCGCCGAAATTCGCATAGAGTTCGCTGGCGGTCGGTGCCCGGAAGCCCTTCGACCATTGCGCGAACAGCGTCACGTCCTTGATGTAAGGCGCGTTCTTGACGATGTCGTATTCCAGCCGGACGCGCGGCGACCAGGCGTCGTCGCTGGACGCGGCAGGCGTCCCCGCGAAGGATGAGCTCGCGACATAGGCCGCCGTCGCCTTCGGCTTTTCCTCATACCGGTCGAAGCGGACACCCGGCGTCAGGCGCAGCGTATCGTTGAGGAAGCCGAGCTGATGATGGGCGTAGAACCCCATCATGTTGCCCTCGACGCGCGGCGTGTCGGACTGGTTCGTGTGCAGGTTGTTGCAGGCGGTGAACGCGCCCGTATAGGGGCGGCGGCAGCTGTCCAGTCCCGCCGAATACTGGTCGAGCGTCGATGCGCGCAGTTCCGTGCCGAGGGTCAGCCTGTGCGAAACGGGGCCGGTGATGAAGCTCTTGATCAGGTGGCCGTTGAAGCCGAAGGACTTCTCCTCGACCTCGTTGTTGCGGGCATAGGGGCCGACCACGCTGGTGTAGCGATAGGCGTTGAGGATCGAGTTCCGCGTGACGCCCTGCCAGTAGAGATTGGCATGGGCCTCGTCGATGAATCCGCCGGGCTGCTTGTAGTCATAGGTCAGCGAAATGCGCTTGCGTTCCACATCCTCCTGGGTCTGGTGCGCGCCGGGGCGGTAGTTTCCGGTGAGCGAGACCGCGCTCGTCCGCGTCTGGATCTTCTCGTCGCGCTTGAAAATCTCGCCGGTGAGCCCGAAGCGATGCGCCTCGTTCACATATTGATGGACCTTGGCGAGGAAGCTGTACTGATTGAAATCGGCCGGGTTCGGCTCGGTACGGGTCGCGCCGATCGCCGGATTCGTGCCGCGGTTATCGGTCTCGTGACCCTTCCGGAAGCCACCCTGCAACAGCACCCAGGTATTGTGGAACCGGCCGGCGACCGCGCCACTGCCGAAGACGGCCTTGTCGGTCGTATCGAAGCCGGTCTTGGCGAGGCCGCCGATCGTCTTGCCGGGGCGGATCAGGTCTTCGGGGTCGAGGGTGCGCACTGCCAGCGCACCGCCGAGCGAGCCTGAACCCAGCGTGCTGCTGCCACTGCCACCGCGCAGGAGGTCAAGCGTCGACAGCGCGTCGAAATCGAAGGCCGTGCCGATGCTGCGGTCGATCCGGTTATCCTGGATGAAGGGCTGGCGGATACCGTCGACCGTGGTCAGCACGCGCGCGCCGTCCAGGCCACGGATGTTCACCGAGCCATTCACGCGATTGAAGCTGATGCCGGCCTCGAGTCGCTGCGACAGCTCCGAGATGCTCTGGATCTGCTGACGGTCGAGCTGCTCGCGCGTCGTGCGCGTCGTCGTCGGCCCGCCGAGCAGCGCGCCGCCAGGCTGCCCCTCGCCCTGAACATTGATCTGGTCGAGAACGACCGGAGCCTCCGCAGCCTGCACCACTGGCGCGGTGCGCGTGCGGCCTTGCTGCTGCGCGATGGCGGGCGAGGCCAGCAGAACCACGATCAAAGCGCCGAGCGCGACACCTTCGCGCAATGTGCCGGAATACGTCCCCATGGCCTGGCCCGTCCTTCTGAGCGCCGCGCCCCGAAGCCGCGCGCCTCAACAGTTTTAAATTAGTACAAACAAGTTCTCATCTAACTTGATAAGACAATTCTCGGATATTGACCGACTAAACAACTGTCAATTGCCTGCGCATCGAAGGAAATATTTCGGTGCAGGAAGATCACAATGGTAGAATTCATCTAAACAACAATAATTGATCGCTTCATTCTAAATTGGCACCCTGCGACCTATGGCCCGCCGGCTCCCGATCTCGTGATCGCCTCCTGCCTCTCGCCCGCCAGCTTCCGGTTGCAATGCAACTGCTGGGCTCCAACATGCGGGGCATCAAGGGACTTCAGAGATGCTCGACCGCCGGACGATCTTGACGGGAACAGGCTCCATGGCCGCGAGCTTTGCTGTCGCCGGCCATGCGCGTGCCGCCACGGATACCGACGTCATCGTGATCGGCGCCGGTGCCGCCGGCATCGCCGCCGCGCAGGCCCTGCGTGCTGCCGGACGGCAGGCCGTCGTGCTCGAAGCGCGTCGCCGCATCGGCGGGCGCGCCTTCACCGACGCCTCGCTTGGCCCCGCCTATGATGCGGGCGCCATGTTCATCCATTGGGCCGAGCGCAATCCCTGGGTCCAGATCGCTCGCGACCTCGACATCGCCACGCCCGCCGAATCCTGGGGAACCGGCTTCAAGGTCTTCGCCGATGGCCGGCCGATGGCCGAGCCGGAACGCAACCGCCGCCGGAGCGCCTTCCGCCAGATCGACCGCCGGCTGGAAACGGTCGATCTTAGCCAACGAGACATGTCGATCGCCGAATTGCTGGGGGATCTCGGCCCGGAGCTGGCGCCCGTCGCGGCTTCCGGCCTGCTGCTCTCGATCGGCGAGGAATCAAGCCGCATTTCCGCCCGCGATTACCAGCGCCTGTGGTCGGGGGATGATCTCATCGTTCCCTCCGGCTACGGCAAGCTCGTCGAGCGCTCGGCCGCGGGGCTCGATATCCGCCTTGGCGAGCCGGTCGAGACGGTCCGCTGGGATGGGCCGGGCGTCACCGTCACCACCCGCTCCGGAACATTACGCGCCAATGCCTGCATCGTCACGGTGCCGGTCGGCGTACTGAAAGCCGGCACGATCCGCTTCATCCCGGAGCTGCCGGCAGCGACGCGCGACGCCCTCGGCGGCCTGCATATGGGCGCGCTCACCAAGATCGCGCTCAAGGTCGAGGGCGATCGCTTCGGCATCGCGCCGGGCACGAGCTTCCTCGAAGCGGCAGCGCCGGAACGCCTGATGAATCTCGACATGTTCCCGGGCGGCCAGGACATCGTCATCGGCTATTGCGGCGGCGACTATGCCCGCAAGCTCTCCGAGGCCGGCACCGACGAGGCCCGCGCCCATCTCGTCGACCTGCTGGTGAAGATGGTCGGCGCCGATTTCCGCAAGACGGTGAAGGACATCTCCTTCCCGGCCTGGTGGACCGACCCTTACGCCCGCGGCTCCTACTCGATCTGCGACCCCGGCCACGAGGCGGCGCGCGAGGCCCTTGCCCGGCCGATCGGCAACCGCCTCTTCATCGCCGGCGAGGCGACGGCTGGGGGCGGCGCCATGACGGTCGGCGGCGCGACGCTTGCCGGCCGAGCTGCGGCAGCGGCGATTACTCGCCTGAAGGCCTGACGCGTCGGCCGGCGCTCTGCCGGAGCATCAGCTCCCAGTTCTGGCCGACAAGGTCCTGGCCGAAGGAATGGTGCTTTTCCTCCGCCACCAGCTTGAACCCCTCGCCGACATAGATGCCGCGCGCCGCATGCAGGATGTCGTTGGTCCAGAGCACCATGCGCTGATAGCCGGCGTCGCGTGCGAAGCCGACCGCCTCGCGGACAAGGCGCTTGCCGAGCCCCAGCCCATGCGCCCGCTTCTCGACCAGTACGAGCCTGAGCTTCGCGGTCCCCTCGTCCTCCTGCACGACGAAGGCCGAGCCCACGGGCAGGCCATCCAGCTCGGCGATGAAGCAGCGCTCGCGGCCCGGCTTGAACTCGCGCAGGAACTTTGCGGCGATCTCCGCGACGAGCGCCTCGAAGGAGATGTCCCAACCGTAATCCTCGGCATAGAGCCGGCCATGGGCGCCGATGACCCAGCCCATGTCGCCGGCGCGATGCTCGCGAATGACGGGGGCCGGACGCTCGCGCGCATCTCCGGCGAGAAGGCGCTCCGTATCGGCGAGCGCCTCGACGAGGCGAACCTGTTCGAACGGCGCCAGGCGCTGCAGAATCGCCCCGGCCTGCGCGCTGGAAGCCCGATCCAAAGGTTGGAAAGCCGCCCTGCCCTTTTCCGTCAAACGCAGGCGCAAGGCACGCCCATCGGCGGCCGAACGAGTGCGTTCGAGCCAGCCCTGCCCGGTAAAGCGCTTGAGGATGCGCGAAAGATAAGCCGGATCGAGATCGAGCACCCTGGCCATCTCGCCCGCCTGCCAGTCGTCGTGCTGCGCCAGTTCGTAGAGCACGCGCGCCTCGGCGAGCGCGAGGCCCGAGCCGTGCAGGCTGCCGCCAAGCGCTCCCACCCAGCGGGTATGGAAGCGGTTGAAGCGACGGATCGCGGCGACGGCGGTCTCACTGGCTTCCATGGCGCACCTCCACCTGGAAGCCAAACGATTTAGTGGACGAAGTCAACTAAATTCGAGACAAGCGTTGAACGGGCCGTTGACCCTCCCTTAACCGGTCTCTGGCGGAGTCGCGCTTTGACGTCCTGCGGCACTCTCATGCAAGTCGACCTCCTCGCCGGCACGGGCCACCGTCCCTTCGCGATCCCCCGGCCCCGGCCCACCATCCTCGTCTTCGATTCCGGCCTCGGCGGCCTCACGGTGCTCGGGCGCACGACGCAGGCCTGCCCCGGCTCCCATATCGTCTATGCCGCCGACGATGCCGGCTTTCCCTATGGCCGACTGAGCGAGGACGAGCTCGTCATCCGGGTTCTCGTCGTGATGGAACGCCTCATTGCGCGCTTCCATCCCGATCTCGTCGTCATCGCCTGCAACACCGCCTCGACGCTGGTTCTGCCGGCCCTGCGAGCGCGCTTCGCCATCCCCTTCGTCGGCACGGTGCCCGCGATCAAGCCGGCCGCAGCGGCGACCCGCAGCGGCATGATCTCGGTCCTCGCCACGCCCGGCACCGTGGCGCGCGACTACACCCGCGAACTGATCGAGACCTACGCGGCCAGCCACCGCGTCACACTGGTCGGCGCGACGCGGCTTGCCGGTCTCGCCGAGCAGGCCTTGAAGGGCGAAGCCGTCGATGACGCGGTCCTCGCCACCGAGATCGCGCCCTGCTTCGTCGCGGCGGATGGCCGCCGCACCGATGTCGTCACCCTCTCCTGCACGCATTATCCCTTGCTGCTGGAGCGGATGAAGCGAATCGCGCCCTGGCCGGTCGAATGGATCGATCCGGCCCCCGCGATCGCCCGCCGCGTCGCCGATCTGTTGTCCGGCGCCCGCGAACCTGATCTTGCCTGCCCGGAGGCCACGGCCGTCTTCACCAACGGCTCCGGCCTCACCGGCCCCTTGCGGATCGCGCTCGCCGGCTACGGCCTGGCGCAGATCGTCGTCGAGCCGATGCCGTTGGCGAACTGAGGGAACCGGGCTCCGCTCCGAGACGTTCCACATGGCGGCGACCACCGCAGAAGGAGCCAGGTCCATGAGAAAGCTGCTGTTGCTGCTGGCGCTTGCCGTCGGATTCGCCTTCGCCGGCACCGGTACGAGTACGGAAGCGCAGGCCAAGCCCCATGGCTGGCACAAGGGCCATGGACATCACGGCGCCTATCGCCATGGTCCGCGCCGGCATTACGGCTGGAATCGCGGCCATCATTACGGGTGGTACAAGCATCACCCGCGCCGCTACTATGATTATCAGCCCTATGGCTATTGGCGCTGAATTCCGCTTTTCGTCGTCCCGGAATTGACTCGAAGCCGGCTTTCCGTCATACGCCCTCTCGTCACGCGGCTCCTCACGGGGCCGCGTGACTTTTTCCGCACCCGTGATCCGCTCTTCTTCGGAAGCTGGATCTGTCGCCCCGGCCAATATGCAGGGGAGCAGGAGGGCGCGGTCCTCAACTCGCGAACCTGAGAGGACACGCGATATGTCGAAGCGCCATGAGGCGAAGTACAAGATTGACCGCCGCCTCGGTCAGAACATCTGGGGCCGCCCGAAGTCCCCGGTCAACCGCCGTGAGTACGGCCCCGGCCAGCACGGCCAGCGCCGCAAGGGCAAGCCGTCCGACTTCGGCACGCAGCTCCGCGCCAAGCAGAAGCTGAAGGGCTATTACGGCTCGATCTCCGAGAAGCAGTTCCGCCGCTATTACGCCGAGGCGATCCGCCTCAAGGGCGACTCGGGCGAGAACCTGATCGGCCTGCTCGAGCGTCGTCTCGACGCGGTGATCTACCGCGCCAAGTTCGTGCCGACCGTGTTCGCCGCCCGTCAGTTCGTCAACCACGGCCACATCACCGTGAACGGCAAGCGCGTCAACATCGCTTCCTATCAGGTGAAGCCGGGCGACGTGATCGCGGTCAAGGACTCGTCGAAGCAGCTCGCCATCGTCATCGAGTCGGCCGCCCTGGCCGAGCGTGACGTGCCCGACTACATCGACGCCGACCACACCAAGTTCTCGGCCACCTACACCCGCACCCCGACCCTCTCGGACGTGCCCTACGCGGTGCAGATGGAACCGAACCTGGTCATCGAGTTCTACTCGCGCTAAGCCTTTCGGCACGGGTAGCAATACCCATTGCTTTCGATTTTGGGGGAGGGCGAGATTTCGCCCTCCCCCTTCGCATTTTCCGCCCTTGCTTCGGGCACACACCCGCCCCGAGATGCTGCGTGCCTCGCAGGCAATCGCTCGATCATGCAGCGCGTTCGGGCGCCCTCTCGGACGGCATGCCGTCCTTGATGATGGTCCTGAGTTGGCCGCGTAGCTCGGGCGTATCCTGATGCTTGTGCACGGCGACGGCATGCTGCACCGCCACCTCCAGAAGCTCGTCTTCAGTATCGGCGCTGATCGCGATTGAGCACTTCATCTCACTCGGAAATGCCCGGCAATCGATGAACTTGCGTCCCATGGCATCCTCCCTTGGGAAACGGCAAACTCTCCACGATATCAGCTCAAGGCTGCGCAATTCACCATACGCTTCTGCCGCGCCCATCGCAAAAAGATACAGCTGCAAGCGAGCCGCTCTGATCAGGAAACAGCCGCCGGTCCTCGAGCAACCTGCCTGGCTTTCCTAAGCTTCACAAATGCCGATGAAGGCGACGATCGCGCTCTGGCCGGGAATCCCGATACTGAAGCCCGAGGATGCCCGGACATCTGCAATCAGGAGCCAAGAGAACCACCCTACCCCCTGTAGGCCACCAACACGGCACCGGCAGCGATGAGCGCCACGCCGAGCCAGTTGGGGAGAGCCAGGCGTTCACCCAGGAAGATCACGCCGAACAGGGCAACCAGCACGACGCTCATCTTGTCGATGGGCGCCACCCGTGCCGCATCGCCCAGCTTCAACGCCCGAAAGTAGCAAATCCACGAAGCGCCCGTGGCGAGGCCTGACAGCACGAGGAAGACGGCCGAACGCCCCGACACGGAGCCGAGGCTCTGCCAACCACCCGTCGCCGACAGAATGGCCGCAAGCGCCAGAAGGATGACGATCGTTCGGATGAAGGTGGCGAAGTCGGAGCCGACATTCTCGATCCCGATCTTGGCGAAGATCGCGGTGAGGGCCGCGAAGAAGGCCGACAGCAAGGCCCATAGCTGCCAAGACGTGGCCAGTTGCTTCATGCCCGCGGTCCTTGTCCGACGTGCCGCTACGGGTCTCCGGCCATAGAAAGGGATCGGCCGCAAACCACCCTTCTGCTTGCTCCTCGACGAGCTGCAATCCACTCAGAGATGCGAGCCGACCTCATGCCGGAAGAAGTAGCAGCCGACGCCAATGCAGCCGATCAGGATCGACAGCGCGTAGGGCCCGAACAGGCAGACGATGAACACGGAACCGATGAAGGCCCGCATCGCCCAGCATGACCATGTCTGCTTCATGGTTCACCTTTCGCATCGCAATCACTGACAAAGCGTAAATAGCGAGCCGTGAATCCAAGCTGAATAGATATGGTAAATTCCTGAATTCGCAATGAAATCCGTACGTTAGGAATTTTGTCGAAAGCAGGGCGGCACTGCTCCTCTCCCATATCTCCCGGCCGCGCGGTAGCGTAGCGTCACCGTCCCGGAGAGGAGATTCGTATGAAAAGACTTCTGCTGACCGCACTCGCAGTCTGCTGTATGGCGGGCGCCGCCCAGGCACAAAGCTGCAACCTTCAGGCCTCGGACAAGAAACTGGCAGGCGCGGCGAAGACGAGCTTCCTGACCAAATGCGAGAAGGACGCCGGCGCCGCCTGCGACAAGCAGGCCGCCGACAGGAAGCTGGCCGGCGCCGCCAAGAACAGCTTCACCAAGAAATGCGTCTCGGACGCGGTCGGCACCTGACGCCAGGCGCCCGCAAGCCAGATGCGAGGAGCCGCGCCCGGATCCGGACGCGGCTCTCTTCAGTCATATTTCTGAAAACGGATTGAGGCCGGGCCTCACTCGTCGTTCTGGTCGTCGCGATCGCGCCATTGCCTGCGCCCGCCGCGGTCTCCGCGCTCGCCTCGGTCGTCATCATGCCAGCCGCCGCGCCCGCCACGCATCTCGCGGAAGCGCTCGCGCCCTTCCGCCATCGCCTCGCGCACCGAACGGCGCAGTACCGTCTTCTGCTCGTCGCTGAGCGTCGCCCAGAGCGGGCGCACCGCGTCGGCGAGTTCCTTGGAACGGGCCGCGCGCTCGCCCTGCTGGTTGGCGGTGGCGTCGAGCCGCTCCATCAGGTCGGCATGGCGCAGCGTCTCGCGCCGCTCGCGCATCGCGTTCCAGCGCTCGCCACGGTTGGCGCTGCGCTGCTTGATCAGCCCCTCTACCTTGTCGAACAGGGCCGTCTGCTCGGGCCTCAGCTTGAGATCGGCGCGCACCTTCGACAAGCGCTCGTCGAGCCGCGCCTTGGCGCGCTCTGCCCGGCGTTCGCGCCACTCGTCGCGGCGCTGCTCGCGGCTTTCCGTCCTTTCCTGCTTCTGGTCTCCACCGGCGGGCGGAACCGGCTGCGGCTGCGCCAGGGCGAAGCTGCCGGCGAGCATCGCGATCGACGATGCGGCGATGAGGGTAATGGGTTTCACGGGCAATCTCCCTTGGAGCAGTCCAGTCGAAGCGTCGCGCAGCGGGTCTCGAAGCCGATTGGCGATGGCATCAGCCTGATCTCGTCGGTCTGACCCGGCAATGGCCAGCGCATGAAAAGATCGTAATGTAGCCACAACGCCTTCGACGCGATTCGGTTCGCCATCGGGTTCCTCCATGAAAAATCTCATCACCGATGTGCGCGGCCTGCTCGTCGGCCAGGCCCATGACGCTGCAGCAGCGACCGGCGTCACCGCCGCGATCTTCGAGCGCCCGACCATCGCCTCGGCCGCTGTGCTCGGCGGTGCGCCCGGCACCCGCGACACGTCCCTGCTCGACCCCGAGATGACCGTCGAGCATGTCGACGCCATCGTGCTCTCCGGCGGCTCGGCCTGGGGGCTCGGCGCCGCCGACGGCGTGATGCGCTGGCTGGCACAGGAAGGGCGCGGCTTCCCGGTCGGCGCATTCCGCGTGCCGATCGTCCCGCAGGCGATCCTGTTCGACCTGATGAATGGCGGCGAGAAGCCCTGGGCCCGCGGCGAAGGCGAGACGCCCTATGCGCGCTTGGGCGTCGAGGCTGCCGCTGCGGCTTCCGCCCATTTCGCGCTCGGCACCGCCGGCGCAGGTTTCGGCGCGACCACGGCGACCTTGAAAGGCGGTCTCGGCTCGGCCAGCGCGCGTGCCGCGACGGGACAGATCGTCGGCGCGCTCGTCGCGGTCAATGCCGTCGGCAGCGCCACGATCGGCGATGGCCCGCATTTCTGGTCGGCGCCCTATGAGCGCGACGGAGAGTTCGGCGCCCTCGGCTGGCCCGCGACGATCACCCCCCACGACACCGCTCTGCGCTTCAAGGGCGGCACCGGTCAGAACACCACGATCGCCCTCGTCGCAACCGATGCCGTGCTGACAAAGCCGCAGGCCCGGCGCCTCGCGCTCGCCGCGCATGATGGCCTCGCCCGCGCCTTGCGCCCCGCCCATGCCCCGCTCGACGGCGACATCGTTTTCGCGGCAGCGACCGGCTATAGCGGCGCCCCCTCGGATGCCTTCGCGCTGACCGAGCTTTGCTCCGCCGCCGCAGACGTGCTGGCCCGCGCCGTGGCGCGCGGCGTCCATGCCGCCACGGCGCTGCCCTTCCCCGGCTCCAAGCCCGCCTGGCAGGATCGCTTCAAATCCTGAACCGGGGTCAGTGCATTCCCCACAGTAAGTGAAACAATTTACCAAGCATAAAGCCGGCCTCCGTAACCTGCCCGTCTAGGTTTCCGTCTGACGACCGGACAACCGGTGGGGGGGGGTCCATGCGCGAGATCGGCTTCGGCCTGATCTGCGGTATCGCGATGGCGATTGCCGCGCTCCTGATTGCAGCCTGGCCCGTGCCAGGTCGGCCGATCGCAGCCCTTTTTCCGGCGGGAACCGCATCAGCCGATATCGCGCAAGCCGTTTCCAGCGCGAACGGCAGTCTCATCCAGATCGATTCCGCCTCCTCCATCGCCTTCACCATGGGCGAGCGCGATGGCTTCGTCTCATCCCTCTACGGCGCAGGAGCCTGGCTCGTCATCGACGCGGCCTTCGCCAGGCTTTGCACCGGGAGTCCCGCAGGGAGTGGCCGATGAACGCCGTCACACGTTTTCGTGAGCGCTTCTCCCGTTTCCTGATTGCGATCCTCTGGGCCAATGCCGGCGTGCTGGCGGTCGGGACACCAGCCGCCTCTCCGCTGCACAGCCCCGCGCTCGGGCTGGCAGGCATCGCGCTGGCAGCGCTCGGAACAATGATCTGGCGCATCGACCGCACCGGCTGGGTGACCCGCGAGGTTTCCAGCATCGTGACCATGGGCCAGGTCATGCTGCTGGTCTATGCCTTCGCCGGGCATCCCTATCAGTCCGACATGCACATGTATTTTTTCGCCATGCTGGCGGTGCTCACCGACTGGCTGGACTGGCGCATCTTCGTTCCGGCGACCACCGCCATCGTTCTGCATCACCTCGCCTTCAGCCTGATCATGCCGGGCGCCGTCTTTCTCAACGGCAACCAGATCGACCGGGTGCTGCTGCACGGCCTGATCGTGGCCGTTCAGTCGATCGCGCTGAGCTGGCTGGTCTGGTCGCTGCGCCAATCGCTCGAAGTCTCGGAGCGCGAACGCCACGAGGCCGATGCCGCTCGCGCGGCCGCCGACGAGGCGCGGCGCGACCTCGCCGAAACCATGGAAAGAGGAGCCCTCGTCCGTCGCCAGGTCCTGCATGCCGTCGCCGATGACTTCGAGCGCGAGATCGCCGGTATCGCCCGCGACGTCATCGCCTCCGTGCAATCCCTGCGCGTCGCCTCGCAGCAGATGAAGACGGGCGCGGTCGAGGTGTCCGAGCGTTCCACCGCAGCCTCGCAATCCTCGCGCCAGACGTCGTCCAATGTCGTCGCCGCCACGCAAGGCACTGCGGAGCTGGCGCAGTCCTTCGCCGAGGTCGACCGCCAGGTCGCGGAAACCACGCGGGTCGTCGGCGAGACGACGCGGCAAGCCCGCGCCGTGCTCGACACCGTCGGCGAATTGTCGCGCAAGGCCGGCCAGATCGGAGACATCACCGACGCGATCTCGACCATCGCCAAGCACACCAACCTGCTGGCGCTGAACGCCTCGATCGAGGCCGCCCGTCTCGGCCAGTCTGGCGGCGGCTTCACCATCGTCGCCCAGGAGATCAAGTCGCTCGCCAACCAGACCTGGCGCGCGACCGAGGAGATCCAGAGCCAGATCGGCGCCATCCGCGACTCCAGCTCCGAGGCGATCGGCGCGATCGACGCCATGAACACGACGGTCGGCTCGCTCAACCAGATCTCCGGCAATGTCGCGACCGTGGTCGAGCAGCAGAACGCCGCCGCCGCCAACATCGCCCAGATCATCCGGCGCGCCGCCGACGAGACCGTCTTCGCAGCCGGGCATATCGACATCGTCTGCCGCATCGCCGCGGAAACCGACGAGGCCGCCAGCCATGTCGCCGAATCCGCCGACAAGCTCTCGCGCCAATCGGTGCATCTCGATACGGAGGTCGCCCAGTTCCTCGGCCGGATCCGCGCCGCCTGAGCCTCCCGTTTCGCGCCGAGCGCGAATGCGCTATGGCGGGGCCATGTCCACCGATGATTTCCTCGCCCGCTTCGGCTCCCCCGGCTCACGCCAGCCCGACCCTGTCGCCGCCGCCCAGCAGGCGATGCGCAACCCGCTTCCCGCCCGCTTCTACAAGGAAGCCAGCGTTCTGGAGCGGGACGGCCTCTTTCATGTCGCCCTCGACGGCAAGACGGCGCGGACCCCGGCCCGCAAGCCGCTCGCGGTCAGCTCGCACCCTGTTGCGGAAGCCCTCGCGGCTGAATGGCAGGCGCAGGGCGAACGCATCGATCCCGCCCGGATGCCACTGACCCGGCTCGTCAACTCGGCGCTCGACGGCGTCGAGGACCAGCAGGAGGCCGTGCGCGCCGAGATCGTCCGCTATGCCGGCTCCGATGCGCTCTGCTACCGCGCCGGCGAGCCCGAGCCGCTTGTCGAGCGGCAGAATCAGGTCTGGCAGCCGATCCTCGGCGATATCGAGGCCTTGATCGGCGCCCGCTTCCTGCTGGCGGAAGGCATCGTCTTCGCCGAGCAGCCAAAAGAGACGCTCGCCGCCGTCGCCCGCCACGTCGCGAAAATCCCCGCCCCGCTCGCTCTCGCCGGCGCCCATAACGTCATGACGCTGACCGGCTCGGCCATCCTGACGCTGGCGCTGGCGAACGGACGCGTCGATCCTGACGCCACCTGGGACGCCGCCCATCTCGACGAGGACTACCAGATCGGCATCTGGGGACAGGATGAGGAAGCGGCGGAGCGCCGCGTCATCCGCCGCCGCGAGTTCGATGCGGCCGTGCTCTTGCTGCTGAAAGGCTAGGCGCGATGAAAATGGGGCCGGCGGCGACATCTCCCGATGCTTACGTCGAAGCCCTCTCCGGCTGGCAGCGCGCCCTCGTCGAGCAATTGCGGCGGGATGTCCGCGCCGCCGCCCCGCTCGACGAGCGGATCAAATGGACCCATCTCGTCTACTTCTCCAACGGCCCTCTGCTCTTGATCCGTGCCGAGGAGAAGCGCGTCCTCTTCGGCTTCTGGCGCGGCAAGCGCCTGCGCGAGATCGCGCCGCGCCTCAAGGCTGGCGGCAAATACGAGCTGGCGACCTGGGAATTGCGCGAAGGCGACAGCATCGACTCCGCACTGGTGACGACACTGGTGCAGGAAGCCGTCCGGCTGAATGACGCGCTCGGCAATCCCGCCGCGCGTTCCGCATGATTGCGGTTCCCGCTTCAGCAAACGTCGTAATGGACTCATGCGCGATGGGCGCTTAAGCCGGCTTTCGAGACGTGATTTCCGGCCGGGAGCCTGCCGCCATGAAGGACATCCTCGAACAGCTCGAAACCCGCCGGGAGGGCGCCCGCAAGGGCGGCGGCGAGCGCCGCATCGAGGCGCAGCACAAGCGCGGCAAGCTGACGGCGCGCGAGCGCATCGAGCTCCTGCTCGACAAGGACTCCTTCGAGGAGTTCGACATGTTCGTGCAGCATCGCGCCGTCGATTTCGGCATGGACAAGGCCGAGAAGATCCCCGGCGACGGCGTCGTCACCGGCTGGGGCACGGTCAATGGCCGCACCGTCTTCGTCTTCTCCAAGGACTTCACCGTCTTCGGCGGCTCGCTCTCCGAGACGCACGCGCAGAAGATCATCAAGATCCAGGACATGGCGCTGAAGATGCGCGCGCCCATCGTCGGCCTGTTCGATGCCGGCGGCGCCCGCATCCAGGAAGGCGTCGCGGCGCTCGGCGGCTATGGCGAGGTCTTCAAGCGCAATGTGACGGCCTCGGGCGTCATCCCGCAGATCTCGGTGATCATGGGCCCCTGTGCCGGCGGCGACGTCTACTCGCCCGCGATGACCGACTTCATCTTCATGGTCCGCGACACTTCCTACATGTTCGTCACCGGCCCCGAGGTGGTGAAGACCGTCACCAACGAGACCGTGACCTCCGAAGAGCTCGGCGGCGCCAAGGTCCACACCTCCAAGTCTTCCGTCGCCGATGGCTCCTTCGAGAACGATGTCGAGGCGCTCTTGCAGGTGCGCCGCCTGCTCGACTTCCTGCCCGCCAACAACACGGCCGGCGTGCCGGAATGGCCGTCCTTCGACGTGCCTGACCGCGTCGACATGAGCCTCGATACGCTCGTTCCCGACAATCCGAACAAGCCTTACGACATCAAAGAGCTGATCCTGAAGACGGTCGACGAGGGCGACTTCTTCGAGATCCAGGCGGCCTACGCCGGCAACATCGTCACCGGCTTCGGCCGGATCGAGGGCCGCACCGTCGGCATCGTCGCGAACCAGCCGATGGTGCTGGCCGGCGTGCTCGACTCCGACGCCTCGCGCAAGGCCGCCCGCTTCGTGCGCTATTGCGACGCCTTCGAGATCCCGATCGTCTCGCTGGTCGACGTCCCCGGCTTCCTGCCCGGCACGGCGCAGGAATATGGCGGCCTGATCAAGCACGGCGCCAAGCTGCTCTTCGCCTATTCGGAATGCACCGTGCCGCTGGTCACGATCATCACGCGCAAGGCCTTCGGCGGCGCCTATGACGTGATGGCGTCCAAGCATATCGGCGCCGACGTCAACTATGCCTGGCCGACCGCGCAGATCGCGGTGATGGGCGCGAAGGGCGCGGTCGAGATCATCTTCCGTGGCGGCGACGCCGAGACCATCGCGCGCCAGACCAAGGAATACGAGGACCGCTTCATGTCCCCCTTCGTCGCGGCCGAGCGCGGCTATATCGACGAGGTGATCATGCCGCACTCGACGCGTCGCCGCATCGCCCGCGCGCTCGCCATGCTCAGGACCAAGAGCGTCGAGCGGCCGTGGCGCAAGCACGACAACATCCCGCTCTGAGCGGGTAACTTACGGCCAGCGCCTGAACACGGCGCTGGCATTCACTCCGCCGAAGCCGAAGCCGTTCGAGATGGCGTGCTCCATCGCGAGCGGCCGCGCGGTCTTCGCCACAAGATCGAGCCCGGCCGCGGCCTCGTCCGGGTTTTCGAGATTGAGCGTCGGCGGCGCGATCTGGTCGCGCAGCGCCAGGATCGTGAAGATCGCCTCCAGCCCGCCAGCCGCGCCGAGCAGATGGCCGGTCGCCGATTTCGTCGCGCTGATCGCGATGCCGCCCTCATCGCCGAACACCGTCTTGATCGCAGCGAGCTCACCGCGATCGCCGACCGGGGTCGAGGTCGAATGAGCGTTGAGATGGGCGACATCGGCCGGACGGAGACCCGCCTGTCTCAGCGCGGTCTCCATGGCGCGCCGCGCGCCTGAACCATCCTCGGGGCCGGAGGTGATGTGATAGGCATCGGCGCTGGTGCCGTAGCCGGTGAGTTCCGCCAGGATCGTAGCGCCGCGCGCCTGCGCGTGCTCCAGCGCCTCGATTACCAGCAGGCCGGCGCCCTCGCCCATGACGAATCCGTCGCGGTCCCGATCGAAGGGGCGTGAGGCCTTCTCAGGCTCGTCGTTGAAGCCGGTCGAGAGCGCACGCGCCGCCGCGAAGCCGCCAAGCGCGACGAGATCGACGCAGGCCTCGGTGCCGCCGCAGAGCGCGATATCGACCTCGCCCGTCCGGATCATGCGCGCCGCATCGCCGATCGCCTGCACGCCGGCCGCACAGGCCGTCACGGGCGCACCGATCGGCCCCTTGAAGCCGTGTTCGATCGAGACATGGCCGGCGGCGAGGTTGACGAGGAAGGACGGGATCGTGAAAGGCGAAAGCCGCCGCGCCCCGCGCTGGTCGGTGATCCGCACGGCCTCGGCAATCGCCGGGAAGCCGCCGATGCCGGAGGCGATCACCGTCGCGGTGCGCTCACGCTCGGCCTCGCTCTGCGGCTGCCAACCGGCCTGCTCCAGCGCCTCCTTGGCGGCGACCAGCGCGAACTGGATGAAGCGGTCCATCTTGCGCTGGTCCTTCGGCGCGATCACCGCATCGGGATCGAAGCCGCCCTCCGCATCCTCGGCCTTGGACGGCACGATGCCCGCGACCTTGGCCGGCAGCGTCTCGACAATCGCATCCGGCAGGCGGCGCAGGCCGGACCACCCTGCGAGCAGACGCTGCCAGGCGATCTCGGTTCCGCAGCCGAGCGGCGAGACCGCGCCCATTCCGGTGACGACGATACGGCGCATGGAAAGCTCCTATGTGTGGGAGGCCGGCGCAGCCGCATCCCTCGCCGCCACGATGGCGAGGCGTTGCAGCATGCCGGGACTGGCCTGCGGGCCGGCGATGACGGTGACGTTGTCGGGATTCACGGGCTGCAAGCTCTGCGCATCGGCATAGGCCGGCACGACCGCCCGCCCACTCTCGCGATCGGCGAGCAGCAGGGCCTGTCCTTCCGGCGCGAGATGCCGGTTGCCGAAGGCGACCAGCGCCGCGACCACCGGGAAGAAGTCCCTGCCCTTCTGCGTCAGCGCGTACTCGTAGCGCTTTGGCCGCTCGCTATAGAGTCGCCGTTCGAACAGGCCGGCCTCGGTCAGGTGCTTCAGCCGCCGCGCCAGCATATTCGGCGCGATGCCGAGGCTGCGCTGGAACTCGTCGAAGCGGGTGAAGCCCTGCAGCGCATCGCGCAGGATCAGGATGCTCCACCACTCGCCAACGGCCTCGACGGCACGGGCGCAGGGACATTCGGCGAGCGGGATGAGCCGGGGCTGCATGCGCCCCAGCTAATGCACTGACTATCATTTTGCAAGTCATAGTCGCGGACTGCATACCCGCGGCAGCTCGCTTCAGTCCAGCGTGCTTCTGAACCGCATCAGCGCGAGCCCCGCATAAACCGGCACGAACAGGCTGAGATAGGTCACCTCGTCGCCGATATCGCTTAAGTCCGCGCCCTTCAGCATGATCGCCCGGATGATCCGCAGGAAATGCGTCAGCGGGAACAGTTCGCCCAGCGTCTGCGCCCAGCCCGGCATGCCCGCGAAGGGAAACATGAAGCCCGACAGCATCAGCGAGGGCAGGAAGAAGAAGAAGGTGAGCTGCATCGCCTGCAGCTGCGTGCGCGCCACCGTCGAGATCGTGTAGCCGAGCAGAACCAGCGCCAGCACGAAGATCAGCACGCAGGTGAGCAGAAGCCCGAGACCACCGAGGAAGGGCACGGCGAAAAGCAGCTTCGCCGCCCCCAGCACGATCACCACCTGCACGGCACCGACGGCAAGATAGGGCAGCACCTTGCCGAGCATGATCTCGCCCGCCGTCGCCGGCATGGCGAGCAGGTTCTCCATCGTGCCGCGCTCGATCTCGCGGGTCAGCGCCATCGCCGTCATCATCACCATGGTCATCTGCAGGATGACACCGAGCAGGCCGGGCACGATGTTGTACTGGGTGATGTTCTCCGGGTTGTAGCGCCGGTGCACCACGAAGGAGAGGCTGTCGCCGCTGGCGCCGGCCGGATCGGTGACCGGCTCGCGCCCCTGCGCCCGCTGCAGAGCCCGGCTCGCGATGGTGCCGAGCGCCGAGACGGCCCCGCTCGCCGCCGCCGGATCGGTCGCATCGGCCTCGACCAGGATGCGCGGCTTGTCAGCCCGCTCGACGCGGGCGCCGAAATCGCTGGGAATGGTGACGAGGAAGGAGATTTCCCCCTTCGCCATCAGGCTTTCGGCCTCGGCCGCGCTCTGCGGGCGCTCGCCGAAGCGGTAATAGTTCGACACTTCCAGCGCCGAGACCACGGCGCGGGTATAGCGATCCTGCCCCAGTGCCAGGATCGCCGCCGGCAGGCCGCGCGGGTCGTTGTTGATGGCGTAGCCAAAGAGCAGGAGCTGGACGATCGGCACCGCCAGCATCATGGCGAAGGTGATGCGGTCCCGCCGCATCTGCACGAATTCCTTGGCCAGCATCGCGCCAAGCCGGCGGGGCGAGAACAGGCCGATCATGCCGCCCGCTCCTGCGCACCGGTCATGAACTTGATGAAGACGTCCTCGAGACTGGTCTCGCCGGGCTCGACCTTGAGGCCGGCCTCGCTCTTCAAGGGCTCCAGCGCCGCGTCCAGCTTGCTTCGGTCGGTGCCGACAACGTGCAGCGTCGCGCCGAAGGGCGCCACCTGCTCGACGCCATCCGCCGCCTCCAGCGCCCGGATTTGGGCGGGCTTCAGCGCGCCATGCACGACATAGGTCGCGAGACCTGAGCCCTTCACGACCTCCTCGACCGTCCCCGTCGCCAGCATCCGGCCATAGGCGATGTAGCCGATGCGATGGCAGCGCTCGGCCTCGTCCATGTAATGGGTCGAGACCAGCACGGTCAGCCCGTCCCCGGCGAGGCGATGGATCTCGTCCCAGAACTCGCGCCGCGCCTTGGGATCGACGCCAGCCGTCGGCTCGTCGAGCAGCAGCAGCTTCGGCTGATGCATGATGCAGGCGGCCAGCGCCAGCCGCTGCTTCCAGCCGCCCGAGAGCGTGCCGGCAAGCTGGTCCTTGCGCGAGGTCAGGCCGAGCCCATCCAGCGTCTTCGCCACCGCCTTGTCTACGGGATCGAGCTCGTAGAGCCGCGCCACGAAGGTCAGGTTCTCGGCGATGGTCAGATCCTCGTAGAAGGAGAAGCGCTGCGTCATGTAGCCGACCTGGCGCTTGATCGCGGCGCTCTGCGTGCGGACATCGAGCCCGAGCACCGTACCCTCCCCGGCGTCGGGCCTGAGCAAGCCGCAGATCATCCGGATCGTCGTGGTCTTGCCCGAGCCGTTGGGACCGAGGAAGCCGACGATCTCGCCGGTCGCCACCGCGAGATCGACATCGTCGACGACCGTGCGCTTGCCGAAGCGCTTGGTCATCCCGCGGACATCGATGGCGAGCGAGGCGCTCACCGCTGCCCCCTGAGCGTGACGTCGACGATCTGGCCGGGCTGCAAGGCCGATTGCGGGCCGCCATCCGGCCGCGCCTCGACCAGATAGACCAGCTTCTGGCGCGTCTGCGCCGAATAGATCACCGGCGGCGTGAATTCCGGCTCCGGCGAGACATAGGTCACGGTCGCGGTCAGCCCGGGCGCGCAGCCGTCGCAACGGACATCGAGCTTCATGCCGGTGGTCACGCCCGAGATTCGCACCTCCGGCACATAGAGCATCAGCTTGGCGGCGCCGTCCGGCAGCATCAGCAGCACCGGCGCGCTTGGTCCGGCGAGTTCGCCGACCCGGCGCAGCACGTCGCTGATCCGCCCGGCCGAGGGCGCAACGAGCTGGCGCTGCGACAGACGCCAGCGCGCCTGCGCCAGCGCAGCCTTGGCCTGCTCGACGGCGTTCTCGCTCGCTTTGATCTCGTCCGGTCGCGCCGGCAGGCGCGCGACATCGAGATTGGCGGCGTTCTGGCGCACGCTCGCGGCAGCGACATCGCGCGCCGTCTCCGCCTGGTCGAAATCGGCCTGGGTCGAGACGCCGCGCCGGAGCAGGTCCTGCCGGCGCTCCAGAGCCCGCTCGGCCTCGCGCTGCTGCGCCTTGGCCGAGGCCAAATTGGCCTCGATCACCGCGATCTCTTCGGGGCGCCGGCCGAGCTTCAGGTTGTTCAGTTGCGCCTGCGCCTGCACCAGCCGCGCCTCGCTTTCCCGAACGGCATTCTCGGCATCCGTTGTTTCGAGCCCGGCGACAACCTTGCCGGCTTCGACACGGTCGCCCCTGCGGATGTCGATATGCTCGATCCGGGCTGTATCGATCGGGCCGAGCCGGACGTATTCGCCCTCGACATAGCCGGCGATCCGGACCGTATCGCCGGCGCAGGCGGAGAAGCTGCCGGCGATCAGCGCGAAGGAACAGAGAAAGCCGAGGATCATGACCTGTTCTCCCGCATGCCGGCGATGCTGGCGCGGACATTGGCGCGGATGACGCCGGCGATCGCTTCGCTCTCAGCCGGACCGATCGCTTCCCAACCCATGCGCCGCATCACGGCCGGCCGTGCCAGCCGGAAATAGAGCACCTGCCCGATCGTCGCGAAGACCGCGAGCTTGGTCGCCTCCGCCTCCGGCGCCATCCCGGTCGCCGCCGCCCAGAGCCGGCAGACCTGGCCATGGACCGGACCGACGAGTCCCTCATAGAGCGTCTCGAAGGCCGAGGTCGGCTCCATCATCTCGCGCAGGACGAAGCGGGCGATCGTCTCGCTCTCCTGCGCCTGCGTCGCGAAGGCCGTGACGCGTCCAACGATGCCGAGTAGCAGCTCGACCGCCGCCTCCGGCGCCAGCCCGTCGAGCGGCGGCATGGCAGCGGCGGCGCCGAAGACCCGCTGCTTCATCGTCGCGACCACGGCCTCGGCGCAGGCCTGGCGGAGCCCGTCCTTGCCGCCGAAATGATAGGCGATGCCGGCGCTGTTGACGCCCGCAACCTGGGCGATCTGGCGGATCGAACTCGCCTCGAACCCGTGCCGCCCGAACAGGTCGAGCCCGGCCCGGATCAGCGCCTCGCGCGTTCCCGCATCGTTGTCTGAAATGGCTTTCATACCATCCCGATAGCATCGCCAACTCTTTCAATCAATCGATTGATTGAATCCAAATCGAAAGGCTTGCAATAGCTCCGCCCTCCTTCCGACAAACGCGCGGTCATCCCGGGCGACCGCAGGGAGACCCGGGATCCATGCCTGAACCTCTCCCGAAAACGCTCCGGAATGGATCCCGGATCTCCGCTTCGCTGCGTCCGGGATGACCAGCGCCGGAGGTCCAGACTAACTCCCAGGTACCCACGCACCTTCGACCGCCAGCCCCTCAACTCTCAGGATGAACGCTGAAGGGCAGATGCCCACCTTCTCCATCACGCCGCACCACCCCCGACATGACTCGCCGCCGATAATGGTCTAAGGCGGCAACCATCCTTTGATCCGCTCCCCGCCCAATGCTCTTCAACTCCTTCGTCTTCCTGCTTGCCTTCCTGCCGCTGGCGCTCGCCCTTCACTGGGCGGCGGAGCGCTTTGCGCCGGGCTGGCGACTGCCGGTTCTGGTGGTGCTGTCCTTCGCCTTCTATGGCTATTGGGACTGGCGTTTCCTGCCGTTGCTGGCGCTCTCGATCGGGCTGAACTGGCTGATCGCCGAAGCCTTCCAGAAGACGAAGTCGGGAGCGCTGATCACGCTCGCGATCGTCCTGAACCTCGCCGTCCTTGCGGTCTTCAAGTACTTCAACTTCTTCGCCGATCTTGCTGGAATGATTCCCGGATTGCCGGCGCCGAAATTCGACATCGCGCTGCCGCTCGGCGTCTCCTTCTTCACCTTCCATCACATCATGTACCTGACCGATCTGCGGCGCGGGCAGGCCCCGCGCTACGATCTCGTCCGCTACGCGCTCTACATCGCCTTCTTCCCGCAGGTGCTCGCCGGCCCGCTGGTGCGCTGGCGCGAGATCATGCATCAGCTCGACGAGCGGCCCTATCAGCGCCCGGACGCGGCCGAGCGGATCGCGCGCGGCCTGATGCTGCTGACCTTCGGCCTCGCCAAGAAGGTGCTGATCGGCGATCCCCTCGCCGAATATGCCAATCCGGTCTTCGCGGCGGCCGCCGCCGGCAAGGTCGTCAGCATGGCGGAAGCCTGGCAGGCGACGCTCGCCTTCACCTTCCAGATCTATTTCGACTTCTCCGGCTATACCGACATGGCGCTGGGCCTCGCTTTGCTCTTCGGCGTCGTGCTGCCGCAGAATTTCGAGGCGCCCTATCGTTCGCTCTCGATCCAGGATTTCTGGCGCCGCTGGCACATGACGCTGTCGCGCTTCCTGCGCGACTATCTCTACATCCCGCTCGGCGGCTCGCGCAGCGGCCTGCCGACGCAGATCTGGGCGCTGTTCGCGACCATGGCGCTGGGCGGCCTCTGGCACGGCGCTGGCCTCACCTTCGTCGCCTGGGGCGTGGCGCACGGGCTGGCGCTGATCCTCGCCCTGTTCTGGCGGCGCGCCGGCCTGCCGATGCCGGCGGCGCTCGGCTGGCTCCTGACCTTCCTGTTCGTGGCTTTGTGCTGGGTGCTCTTCCGGGCGACGAATTTCCAGGCCGCGCTCGCGATCTACAAGGGCCTCTTCGGCTTCGCCCCCATCGGCACCGGTTTCAAGTGGCGCGCCCTGTTGCCGGCCGCCGCCTTCGCCATCATCGGCCCCACCGCCTGGAACCTCGTCCACAAATTGCCGCCGGCCCGCTGGCTCGCGATCCTGTGCGGGCTCCTGTTCGTCATCATCCTGCTGAAGATCGGCGAAGACGCCAATTATGAGTTCATCTACTTCCAGTTCTGAGCAGGCCGCTCGGGCGGCGAAGTGGACGGGCTTCACCGGCGCCTTCCTGGGGGCGGCGGCGCTGATCGCGGTCGCCTTTCTGACAGCCGCCTTCCTGATCGACCCCTATGATTCCGGCCGCTCGCCGCTGAAGCTCAAGGAGGGCGTGCGTCCGCAAGGGCCGCGCACGGCGCTGGCCAGCCGCGGCCGCGATCCGAATTTCACCGGCGCCATCTTCGGCAATTCGCATATCCAGTTGATCTCGCCGGAGGAGCTGCGCGCCAGGACTGGCATCCCCTTCGTCTCGCTGATCGCGCCCGCGACGCAGCCGCGGGAGGTCTTCGCGACGATCGACTGGTTCCTGCGCCATCACCGGAAGACGCCGCCGAAGGCGATCGTGGTCGGCATCGACAATTACTGGTGCACGGCGAACCCAGCCCTGCCCAACGAGAAGCCCTTCCCCTTCTGGCTCATGAGCCGCAGCCTGCCCGATTATGTCGGCGGACTGATGCGCTTCGACTTGCTGGAGGAACTGCCCCGCCGCATCGCCTACCTGACCTCACGCAAGGCCGAGCGTGCCCGCCCGGACGGCTATTGGGACTACGAATCGGGCTATGGCGTGCAGGGCTACGGCGCCAATCCGGAGATCATCGCCCGGCTGGAAAAGCCGATCGAGGCCGGCGGCGGCAATGTCGACGGCCCCTTCCCGGCGGCGACGGGGCTTGAAGAGCTGATGAGAACGGCACCGGCCGAGACCGCGCTGATCCTCCTGCGCCCGCCGGTCTATGTCACCGCCTTGTCGAAGCCCGGCACGCGCGACGCTGCAGCCGACGCGGCCTGCCGCAAGGCCTTCGCCGATCTGGCGGCCCGGCGCCCGCGCACCGCACTGGTCGACTGGAGAGTCGACAGGCCTGAATTGCGCGATTCCAGCCTCTTCTTCGACCATAGTCACTATCGCCAGCCGATTGCCCGATTGGTTGAAGCTGATATTGCCGAAGCCATCCGCAAGTTGAATTGACGCAAAACGAGCCAATTTCGCCGAGAATCGGCACGAAATCGCGCATTTTCACGAAGCCGTTGAAGCCCTGTCGGAAGCGATTGTTCCGATTGAAACGGATCGCTATAAGGGCGCCAAATCGGCTCCCCTCCCGCGGCACAGCCGATGGGTGCGTGAGTCGACAAACGAGAGAGCGCGCCCATGTCGAAGCAGATCATCCTCGAGGCGGATTACAAACCGAGCGATGACGAGCCGTTCATGAACGACCGTCAACGCGAGTATTTCCGCGGCAAGCTCCTCGCTTGGAAGGACGAGATCCTGCGGGAGGCCAAGGAGACCCTGGTCACCTTGCAGAAGGAGAGCGAGAATCACCCGGACATCGCCGACCGGGCCTCCTCCGAAACCGATCGCGCCATCGAGCTTCGCGCCCGCGACCGGCAGCGCAAGCTGATCGCCAAGATCGACGCGGCGGTCGCCCGCATCGATGACGGCTCCTACGGCTATTGCGAGGAGACCGGCGAGCCGATCTCGCTGAAGCGGCTGGAAGCCCGCCCGATCGCGACCCTCTCGCTGGAGGCGCAGGAGCGCCACGAACGCAACGAGCGCGTCTTCCGCGACGATTGAGCGAACATACTCGCCCCGCCTTTTAGAAAGGCCCCGCGTCACCAGGCGCGGGGCCTTTTTGCATGAACGCGCCGTCATTTTGGCGATACGCTTTCGCCGGTGATGGCGTCCGAACGGGTGGAGGCACAGCATGGACCGTTTCACGGGCGGATGCCGGTGCGGCAATCTTCGTATCGCGGCATCGGGACGTCCCTATCGCGTCGGCATCTGCCATTGCCTGGACTGTCGCAAGCATCACGGCGCCCTCTTCCACGCCTCGGCGATCTTCCCGCAGGACGCGGTGACGATCGAGGGCGAAGCCCGCAACTATGACGGGCGCTTCTTCTGCCCCCGCTGCGGCTCGACGGTCTTCGGACGCAGCGGCGACGAGGTCGAGATCAATCTTGGCTCGCTGGATGCGACGGACCGGCTGGTACCGACCTACGAGCTCTGGACGATCCGCCGCGAATCCTGGTTGCCGCCGTTCCCACTGAGGAAGCGATACGAGCGCAACTGCGACTCCACCAGCCGCTCCGAGGAATAACGCCTCGAAGCGATGCTGAACTGCGCGCGCCGGCCCCCCTCCCGCCCTCAGTGCCCGCCGAAGACGAGAGACTGGACCGGCAGCACCAGCGCCTGGATGCGCAGCAGGATGGCATGGACCACCCCGGTCGCATCGACGGCGTGGAGCGCGATGCGGCGCATCGTGCCGGTTTCCTTCGCCGCGATGATGTCGTGGTTGCTGGTATAGGCGTTGGCGATGCAGCTGCTGCCGGGCGTCACGCCATCGAGCCCGCCCTGATGGAGCGGTTCCAGCGTGGTGAGGATGGAGCCGGGCCGGACCACCTGCTGCGCATCGATGAGTTGCTCGCCGCTCCGGACCTGACCAGCGGCGATGAAGTCCTGCACGCCCGTCACCACCATCGGGATGACCACCCAGGGCTTCGAGATGCAGGTGACCTCGGCGACCATGCCGACCTTCATCACCTGCGCCTCGATCTGGTTGAACCCGGCCACGAGCCGCCCCCGTCCCGCCTCTTCCGGGATGACGATTCCTGCGGGGCGCATGAACGGGTTGACGATATCGCCGACCCGCAGCGTGAATTGCTCCACCCGCCCGGCAAACCCCGCCCGCACCACCGTCTTCTGCAATTCGGCCTCGGCCTGTGCAAGCGCGGCCTCGGCGCTGGAACGCTGGGCGGGAAGCAGCGTCGCGATCCTGGTCTGCTCGGCATCCCTCGCGGCCGTCACCGACAGCAGCGCGGCCTCGCGTCCCGCCACGAGATTCTCGAGCCGCTCGATTTCGCGAGCGGCGACCACGGCATCATTGCGCCGCTGCAATTCTGTCTTGGTCCGCAACTCGTCGAGGGCCTGTTGCAGGGAGCTCTTCGCCTCCTGAATCTTGCCTTCATCGGCGAGGATATCCGCCTTCGCGACCACGAGAGCGGCGTCCGCCTCGGCGATCTTGCGGCGCGCCGCCTCGACGGCCGAGGCCTGTGTCTTGTTGTCCAGCGAGAAAAGCAGATCGCCCTTGGCGACCGCCTGGCTGACCCCGACATGCACCTCGGCGACGCGGCCATTGACCTCCGGGACGATCGGCACCGTCCGGAAGAAGACCGTCGCGCTCGTCGTCGACGGATGATAGTAGAAGATCACGGTGATCAGGGCGACCGTCAGCATGACGCAGGTCACGATGCCCCAGCGCAATTCGAACCAGACCGAAAAGAGCGTGATCTCTCGGCCGAAGCGTTTACCCTGACCGTACCGGCGAAAGAGATAGTCGGGAAAGATCGTGAAGAGCGCGCAGATGAGAAGCTCAAGCATGACCCTTCTCCTGGCTCTCGACGACAGCGGCCTGCGGGCTCTCCGGTGGCCCCGCGACAGCCGCCTCCGCTGCTAGCGCGCCCGTTTCCTCGCTTTCGACCGGGGGCTTGCCCGCGATGGTCTCCAGGGCCCTCGCCATCCGGCCGAACGTCCCGGAAAAATCAGGAAAATCGATCAGGGCGAGCAGGAGTCCGGCCACCCAGAACAGGTGGATATGCGTGAACAGCGCAAGCAGTCCGAGCACCGCCACAATCTCGAACTGAAGCTTGTGCGTCTTGTGCGCCATGCGCTCGGGCAAGGTATGCAGCCGCAGGAAGAGCAGGCCGACGCCCAGCACCGCTCCGACAAGAAGGATGCCCGCCAGCACCAACAGGACGTCGGTTTCGCCGGGGGCGGTGATGAAGGGTGGGAGCGCATGCGGAGCGGCGGGGTGAACGGCTGCCGTCATGACGGAACTCCTCTCGCGCGAGGCATAACCGAAACAGCTACTGGACTCGGCCAAAGACTTGTTGCGGCAGCAGATCCGTCGTCATCACAGCCTAACGATACCCAAAGGTCAACTCGCCTGGCGATGTCGTTGCCGGCCTCAGGAAGAGCGGCGCGCTGGAACGCGGATATCCACGCGAGCGGCGCCTTTTTGGGAACAATGGAAAGCCCCGCGTCGGGAGAACGCGGGGCTTCTGGCCGCCAGCTTTAAAAGCTTGGGGAGCGTGGCGGGCGGCCGGGATGGTGGCGGCTCGGGAGAGACCGCCATCCGTCCGGCGCGGAGACAAGGGGGAGCGTTCCGCGCCGTCCGGGATTCGGTGGAGGCCGTCCGTTCGTCCCTTCGCTCTGGTGAGTCGGCTGGAGCGGCTTTCGAGAACCGGAGCGCAGCGGACTGATGTCCGTGAGCGCCGGAAGCGCAGAAAGCTGCTTCAGACGTCCGTCAGAGTAGAGGGGGCGGACGAGCGGGTCAGAAGGGCAGCAGGATGTCCATCACCTGCTGGCCGTAGCGCGGCTGCTGAACATCGGTGATCTGGCCGCGGCCGCCGTAGGCGATGCGGGCCTGGGCGATCTTGGTCGACTCGATGGTGTTGTCGGATTCGATGTCCTCGGGCCGGATTACGCCGGCGACGATCAATTCACGCACCTCGAAATTGACGCGGATCTCCTGCTTGCCCTCGATCACCAGATTGCCGTTGGGCAGGTTCTGGGTGACGACCGCCGCGACATTGGTCGCCAGCGTCTCGGAGCGGTTGACCGAGCCCGCACCTTCGCTCGAAGCATCGGAATCGAGCTTCAACAGCGAGGAGGCCTTGGCGCCGTCGGGCAGGAACTTGTCGAGCTTGTTCTCGAAGCCAAAGGCGTTCTCGGCGCCGAAATCCTCGCCGTTCTTGCGGCTACGCTTGGTCGTGTTGTTGAGCTGGGCCCGGTCCGTGACCTTGACCTTGACGGTGACGAGGTCGCCGACATTGCGGGCGCGCTGGTCCTTGAAGAAGGCGCGCGACCCGGTGCGCCAGAGCGAGTTCGGCGCGTAGGAGGCATGCGCCACCTCCGGCATCGGCATCTGCACGGGCTTGTAGCCCTTGGCGGCGGTCGGGTCTTCGATCGGCGAGAGCGTCGGCGCCTGGCCGACATTGGCGAGGCGGTCGCCCATGCCGCAGGCGCCGAGCGAGGCGGTCAGCAGCAGGAGCCCGGAAAGCTTGGCGAGGCGGGTGGCGTACATGGCGGTTTCCACGGAGCTTTACTGGGCGCTGGCGACACGGCCGGCGGCGGAAGGCTGGACGGAGACCCGTCCCGCCCCGCTGACCTTGCCTTGCAGCACGCGCTTGGACTGGGGATTGGTGACGGAGACGACATCGCCCATCGCACCGGCCTCGTTGGCCCGGCCGCGCAGCGTGATCAAAAGGCCCGGCGCCTCGTAGACGATGGTGACGAGATCGCCCTTGGCGACGATCTCCTCCCGCTGGACGTCGCTGCCGCGCAGCGGCACGCCGGCGAGCAGCGCCCGGCGCGCGACCTTGTCAATGGCGGCGCGGACATCGCCGATGATCTCGTTACCCTGCCCGTCGCGCGGGCGGCGCTCGACGGTGACGTCGTCCTTGCCGAGCGTCTCGCCGCGGGCGATCAGGCGCTTCGGTACCACGACTTCCATGGTCTCGACGAGCTGGCCGGAGATACGCAGCGGCTTCAGGCGCAGCGCGGTGCTGCCGGGCACTGCGAGCCGGGCCTGCAGACGCCGCGAGCGTGCGTCGAAGGAGAGGTCGACCACGGCAACGTCGCCGGTCAATTCAGGCTCGACCGCGACACTCGGCGCCCCGCCATCGATCGCCAGCGCGAAGATGCGGGCATCGACACCGAAGCGCTCCTGCAAGCCGGTCTTCACGGCGGCTTCGAGGTCCATGGCGGTGATGCGGCGCGCGCTACGCGTGACAACGACCTGGGCAAAGCCCTGGCTCTGAAGCTCGCTCGCCTCACGGACGATGCCGGCAGCGCGGGCTGCCTCGACGATGCGCGCGACCTGGATCGTGCCGGTCTCGCCGAGCGCCGGCGCCCGGAAGGCCGCCGTCGCGGCAGCCTCGCCGGCGAGGCCCGGAATGAGATCGCCGAAGGTGACGAGATCGCGCGCCAGGCTGACCTCGGGACGCAGGTGCAGTTTGGAGGGCAGCGCGGCGGCAGCCGGCGCCGCAACGGCCGAGGCCATCGCGACCGGCGCGGTCTGGGTCTGCTGCGGCGCGGCGAGCGCGGCGGTGCCGGAGAGCAGCAGGGCGATCAGGGAGAGACGGATCATGATGAGCCCCCTCAGCCGCGGAACATCTGGGTCGTCGCCGACATCATCTGGTCGGCGGCGGTGATGACCTTGGAGTTCATCTCATAGGCGCGCTGCGCGGCGATCAGCGAGGAAAGCTCGGTGACGGCCTGAACGTTGCCCTCTTCGAGATAGTTCTGCTGCAGCGTGCCGAAGCCTTCGCCGCCGCCGAAGCCGTCGATCGGCTGGCCCGAGGCGGCCGTCTCGACATAGAGGTTATCGCCGATCGACTCGAGGCCGACCTTGTTGACGAAGCGCACGAGCTGAATCTGGCCGAGCTGCTGCGGCGCGGTCTGCCCCGGAACCATCGCCTCGACGATGCCCTGCGCATTGACGCTGACGCTGGAGGCGTTGTTCGGCACGGTAATGCCGGGCTCGACCTGATAGCCGTCGCGGGTGACGAGCTGGCCCTGCGCATCGAGGTCGAAGGAGCCGTCGCGGCTATAGGTGGTGCGGCCGTCCGGCATGCGGATGCGGAAGAAGCCCTCGCCGCGGATGGCGAGGTCGTAGGGCTTCTCGGTCGGGGTAATGTTGCCCTGGGTCATGACGCGGCCGGTCGAGACCGTCTTGACGCCGGAGCCGATGAAGGTGCCGGCCGGAGCCTGGGTGTTCTGGTCGGAGGTAGCCGAGCCGGCGCGCCGGAAATGTTCGTAGAGCAGGTCCTGGAAATGAATCTGCTGGCGCTTGTAGCCGGTGGTCCGGACGTTGGCGATGTTGTTGGAGATGACCTGGACGTTCATCTCCTGGGCCATCATGCCGGTCGCGGCTGTCTGCATGGCGCGCATGGTGCGTGCTCCCTTCCGCTATCAGGCTTGCTGGTCGGCCAGGCGCGAGATCGCCCGGCTGCGCAGTTCATCGGATTTGCTGATCATGTTGGCGACGCTCTGGTAGTTGCGCTGCACCTCCATCAGGCGGGTCAGCTCGACCACGGCCTTGACGTTGGAGCGCTCGATCGCGCCCGGCTCCATTCGCGCCTCGAGGCCGGCGGCCTGCGGGGGCGTGGTCGAGGAGAACAGGTTGGTGCCTTCGTTCGCCAGCGTCTTCGGATCGGCGAAGCGGACCTGGCGCAGCTTGCCGCGCGTGCCCTGGTCGCTGCTCACGGTGCCGTCGGCGGCGATGCGCATGGAGTGTTCGCTGGAGCCGAAGGCGATCGGCCCGCCATCGCCCATCACCGGCAGGCCGGTCTGGGTCACGAGCCGGCCCTGCCGGTCGATATTGAGGGAGCCGGCGCGGGTATAGCGCTCGCCGTTCGGCGTCTGCACGACGAGGTAGTTGTCGCCCTTCAGCGCGACGTCGAGCGGATTGCCCGTCATCTCGATCGTGCCCTGCGACAGATCGAGCGGCGTGCCCTTGTCGATGACATAGGACAGCGGCCGGTCAGCCGGCTTGAAGGCGTCGGCCTTCGCGACAGGCATGAGGAATTCGTTGAAGCGCGCGCTGCGTGCCTTGAATCCGTTGGTGCCGACATTCGCCATGTTGTTGGCGATGACGTCCAGCTCGCGCGCCAGGGCCACCTGACGCGACAGGCCGATGAGAAGCGCGTTCTCCACGGCTTATCTCCCGATCATGTCCCGCGGCGACCTCGACGCTCCCCAGCGCAGTCGCCACGGCCCATGCTTCGCAAGCGGCATGCCAGCATGGTTAACCCATACAAGTTATTGATATCATTAAATACAGGTCGATTTCTCTCAGGTGCCGCACCCCGGCACAGGCTGCAGGAGCGGCAAGAAACGCCCGGCAAATTCTGCCGCCCTTAACGACGCGTTAACCGTAATTGGGGAAGGTGCCTCTATGGGCTGCAGAAGGCGGCCCGGCGGCCCGGGACGCGTGACGAGATGGCGAAGAAGCCCAAGAAGGAAAAGGAAGAAGGCGCTGCCGGCGAAGAGGCGCCGAAGAGCAAGAAGAAGCTCTTCATGATCATCGGCGGCGTCATGCTGCTGGCGGCCGCCGGCGGTGGTGGCTGGTTCTTCCTGAAAAAGCCTTCGCCGGAGCAGACCGCGGCTGCCGAGGCCGCGGCCAAGGCCAAGGCCCCCGTCGCCTTCCTCGACATGAAGGACATGATGATCGGCATGTCCAATAGCGGCCAGCAGGACCGCCAGTCGATCATGAAGATCAAGGTCGTGCTGGAGATCGCCGATGCGAAGGCGGCCGACCAGATCAAGCCGCTGCTGCCGCGCGTCGAGGATGCCTTCCAGGTCTTCATGCGCGAACTGCGCCCCTCCGATCTCGAAGGCTCGGCCGGCATGTTCCGGCTCAAGGAAGAACTGCTGCGCCGCGTCAATCTGACCGTCTATCCGGCCAAGGTCGACGCCGTGTTGTTCAAGGAACTGCTGGTGCAATGAGCGAGCCGATGGCTCCCGCACACCGGACAGAGATGGCGGCGCAAAGATGAGCACCGAACACGACAAGAACACGCCGAGCGACGAGCCGCTGACCCCGGAAGGGATGGCGGCCGGCTGGGCGGCGATGCCCGACATCATGGAGGATGATGGCGAACAGGAAGGCGGTACCGACCGCCTGATGTCGCAGGACGAAATCGACACGATGCTCGGTTTCTCCAGCGGCGACGACAAGGACGGCCGCAACGGCATCCAGGCGATCGTCGATTCCGGCTCGGTCGCCTATGAACGCCTGCCGATGCTCGAGATCATCTTCGAGCGTCTGGTGCGCCTGCTCTCGACCAGCCTGCGCAACTTCTTCACGGACAATGTCGAGGTCACGCTGGAGAGCATCCGCTCGGTCCGCTTCGGCGACTACATCAACTCGATCTCGCAGCCGGCGCTGCTCTCGGTGTTCAGGGCCGAGGAATGGGACAATTTCGGCCTCATCACCATCGAGCCGTCCCTGATCTACTCCGTCCTCGACGCGATGTTCGGCGGCAAGCGCGGCCAGCCGGCACCGCGCATCGACGGCCGCCCCTTCACCTCCATCGAAATCCGCATGGTCCGCCGCGTCATCGAGCTGGTGCTGGGCGATGCCGAGGCCGCCTTCAAGCCGCTCTCGCCGGTGAGGTTCATCGTCGACCGCGTCGAATCCAATCCGCGCTTCGTCTCGATCTCCCGCCCTGCCAATGCCGCGATCCGCGTCGAGCTGAAATTCGACATGGAAGGCCGTGGCGGCGCTCTGCACATCCTCCTGCCCTACGCCACCATCGAGCCGATCCGCGAATTGCTGCTCGAAAGCTTCATGGGCGAGAAGCTCGGGCGCGATCCGATCTGGGAGAACCATCTCGCGACCGAGGTCTGGCAGGCCGATGTCGACGTCACCTGCGTGCTCCACGAGACCCAGATGCCGTTGAAGCGCGTCATGAAGCTCGAGATCGGCGACACGCTGATGTTCGACGCCCGGCCGGATTCAATCGTCTCGCTGCGCTGCGGCGACTTCGTCGTCACCGAGGGCCGGATCGGACGGGTCGACGACAAGATCGCCGTGCGGGTGGTGAACCCGCTCCGGCGCTCCAAGACGACCCTTGCCGCTTTCGACAGCCTCGCCAGCCATCTCGGCGCGACGACCTGATAGGGATGCCATGACGCTCAATCTCATCGCCGACGTGCTTGTCGCCTGCCTTCTCGTCGCCACCATCGTCACCTGCTTCATCCTGACCAAGCGCATCGAGCGGCTGAAGGCGGACGAAGCCGGCATGCGCCAGACCGTCGGCGCGCTGATCACCGCGACCGACAATGCCGAGCGCGCCATCGCCGGCCTCAAGTCCACGCTGGGCGATTGCGACCGCACCCTGGAGGAGCGCCTGCGCACCGCCGAGCGCTACGCTGCCGATCTCGCCGCGCAGGTCGAGGCCGGCCAGGCGGTGATGGAGCGCATCGGCCAGATCGTCAGCGCCGCGACCCTGGTCGGCGCCAAGGAAGCTCCGATCGAGGCGCCCGCGGCGCCGGCTCCGGTCTCCCGCCTTGAGAGCGCGGTCCAGTCGGCCGCCGCCATCCGCGCCCGCGCCGCGCGCCGCCTCGAGGAACAGGCTGCGTGATCGAACGGCCCCGCCTCCTGCCGGCAGTGATTCTCGGCGCCATGGGTCTCCTGGCGCTGAAGCTGCTCGCCTGGACGGCGGAGCCCTCGCCCGGCCACATCCCGGCCGCCGCGCCGCTTTTCGCGCAGACCGCGGCCAAGCCTACGAACAAGACCGCGCCCAAAATCTTCGATCCCGAGACAACCGGCTCCGTACCCGCCCCCGATCCGAAGAAGGAGCAGGAAAAGAACGAAGCCGAGGCCAAGGGCGGAGCGGTCCGTATGGCCGCCAATGCCAACAACAAGGCCGACATCATGAACGGCTCGGTCCAGCCGGTTTCGCCGGCCGAGAAGGCGATCCTGGAACGCCTCGGCGAGCGGCGCGAGGAGCTGGAGGGCCGGATGCGCGAGCTCGAAATGCGCGAGCGCCTGCTGAACTCCGCCGAGAAGAAACTCGACGGGCGCGTCGGCGATCTGAAGGCGCTCGAAGAGAAGGCCGGCGGCCAGGGCGCCAGCAAGCCTGCCGTCGAGGAAGCCAAGGCGATCAAGAACCTCGTCATCATGTACGAATCGATGAAGCCGAAGGATGCCGCGCGCGTCTTCGACCGCCTCGGCCTCGACGTGCTCGTGCCGGTGGTACAGCAGATGAATCCGCGCAAGATGTCCGAGGTGCTGGCGGCGATGGCGCCCGACCGCGCCGAGAAGCTCACCGTCGCGTTGGCGACCAGCGGACGCACCGCCAGCGTCGAGCGCGTGGCGAACGAAGCCCCCCTGCCCGGCAACGAACTCCCGGCGATCGCACCCGCGTCACGGCGCTGATCCGGTTGTCCCGTTCAGCCCTCTTGGCGAGGGCGAGTTCCAGCTCGCGTGGCGGCGTGGAACTGGGGATTGTCAGCGATCGTTCAGGTCTGGCGGCGGATGATCGCGGCAGGAGGAAACTTCAATGCGGTTCACAGCCCTCGCTTCGGTTTTGCTGTTCGGAACGCTTGCGGCGGGCTGCGTCGATCAGCGCTCCTACGCCTACCCGGGCTCGTACTGCGATGAGTATGGCTGCGGTGCGCCGGTTGCCCCGGTCGTCCAGGCGCCCGCTTATTGGGGCGGCGGCCCCGGCTACGGCGGCTATCCACGATACAGGGGCGGAGGATATCGCGGCGGGCCGTATGGCGGGCCGCCTCCGCCGGTCGGTTACAATCCCCCGACCTGCAGCGAATGTTAGAGCCGTCCGGTTTGAACGGCCGAGCATTGTCGGCGCCGGCCGAGCTTCGGTGGTGCGCCTGACGGTTCCGAACAAGGACGTCCGCCAACGCTGGCGTCAGGCGCCGGGGATTGGCTGCCAGCGATGGTTGGTCAAGCTTCTGCTTTTGTCGCCCGCAGGTTAGAAGGCGCCGATGTGGCACAGCGCTAAGGGCATCATCAAGAGCACGAGCGGCCTGAACGATATCGTGCTCCACGTCCTGCTGGGCGCGGCCATCTTCATCGTCCTGGCGATCGCCTTGAGGCGGCCGCTCTTGGCGTTCCTGCTGACCACGATCATCCAGATCGCCAACGAGCTCGTCGACCTCATCGAGGACGCGACGGGAACCGGCGTGGCCGGTTCCCTCGCCGATATCGTCTGGACGATGATCATCCCGGTCGTGCTTCTCGGCATCTGGGCGCTGAGGTCGCGGTTCCGACGGCCCATTCGTGATCGTTCGAACCGGTGACGTCGCGGTGCCGGCGATCATTCGCGATCCGCCCGAGGACATCCCCACCTCACCGCGAAAACCCGTCATCGTCAGTGCCAGATGAGGGATGCGACTGTTAACACGCCATTATGGTTGACGCGCTAGCGTGCCGGAGGGCCGCCGCGTTCGAATGAAGGCGGCGAGGCCCAGTGTCGCGTTGGGTCGAGTATCACGGTTTGCGTCTGTCGCGCTCCTTTGCCTTCGGTATCGGGCTGGCCGCTCTCGCGCTCGCCGCCGGCCTGGAGACGCCTGCCTTCGCGGCTGGCGCGAACCTGCGCGGCGAAGCCATGCCGGCGGGCTTCGGCCGGCTGTCCCTGACCTTCGACGAGCCGATCCAGACCCGCATCCGCGTCTCCAACGGCGTGCTGATCGTCGCCTTCGGTAGCCAGGTCCAGGTCGATGTCGCCCGCATTGCCCGCGAATTGCCGAACTACGTCTCCGTCGCTCGCGTCGATCCCGACGGGCGCGGCATGCGCTTCGCACTGACCCAATCCTACAAGGCCAACCTGATCGAGGCCGGCGACAAGGCCTTCATCGACCTGCTGCCGCAGAACTGGTCGGGCGTCATGCCCGGCCCGCCGCCGGAAGCCCTCGCCGAGCTGACCGAGCGCCTGCGCCTCGCCGAAGTCCGGGCGAAAGACGCCGCGCGCCAGCCTCCCGCCCCTCCAGCCACGCTGACGATGAGCTCGGCCAGCCTGCCGACGCTGGAACGCCTGATTTTCAAGGCACCGGCCGAGACGAAGCTCGCCAGCAACCTGTCGGACGGTACGCTGAAGCTGGTCTTCGACCGGCCGATGAATGTCGAGGCCGCCGCCATCCGCAACGCCCTGCCGACCGATATCGACCTCACCGGCCTCGATGCCGGCAAGGAAGCGCTGAGCCTGACCCTGTCGCTGCCCAAGGACTGGCAGGTCCGCAGCTTCGACGACGAGACCGGACTGGTCGTCGACCTGCTGCGCCCTGTGAAGCAGGAAGCGCCATCGCTTGTCGAGCTGTCAAAGCCGCCAGCACCGACGCCGCCTGCTCCGGCTGCGACACCGCCAACCGAACCCGCTCCAAAGTCCGCGGCGACGGCACCGGCGGCCAAGCCAGCCACACCGCCCACCCAGGCTGTGGCCGCAGCGCCAACTGCGCCCGAAGTGCCGCCGGGCCCGGTCGCCATCACGGTCGACGGCAAGCGCCTCGATTTCCGTTTCACCCGCCCCACGGGGGCCGCCGCCTTTCTCGATGCCGGCGTGATGACGCTGGTCTTCGACACGCGCGACACCATCGATCCCGCGAAGCTCGCCGGGCTGATGCCCAAGCTGATCGAGGACAGCACGGTCACCCGCGAGGGCAAGGTGACCCTCGTCAGGCTCAGGCTCGCCGGCCAGCCGCTTGCGCGCGTCTTCGACAACGGCCCGACCTGGTCGCTCGATCTCGGCGAGGATGCGGGACGGCCCGCCACCCCGGTCGAGCCGCAGCGCAGCATGGACGAGCGCGGCCAGACCATCGTCGCCGTGCCGCTCGCCGGCCTCACCGGCATCCACTGGCTTGAAACCGGCCCCGCCGGCCTTCCGGTTGCCGTAGCCACCGCGACGGGCCCGACCAGGCTCACGCCCAAACCCTATCAGTTCGTCGAATTCGGCCTGCTCCCGACAGCGCAGGGACTGGCCGTCCAGCCACATGCGGACGACGTCGCGGTCCGCGCCGGCACGGAGCAGGTCCGCATCGGCCGCAGCGGCGGGCTCCACGTCTCGCTCGACATCGGCGCCCCCCTCCCCAAGCCGGAGGAGAAGGCCAGGAAGCAGGAGGCAGCTCCGCTGCTGGACGGCGACGCCTGGGCCAGGCTGCGCCTCGACAATCCGCGCGAACGCGCCCGCGCCCTGATGCTCGACATCACCGACGCTTCGCGTGGCCGCAAATCCGAAGCCCGTCTCGCGCTCGCCCGTTTCTATGCCGCCAACGGGCTGATGCCCGAGGCCGCCGGCCCGCTCAACGCCTTGCTCGCGGACGATAAGGCGATGCGCGGCAACCGCGAGGCGCTCTTCCTCAGGGGCGTCATCGCCACCGGGATGCATCGGCACCAACAGGCGCTGGCCGCCTTCGATGCCGGTCCGATCAAGGACGATGTCGAGGCAGGGCTGTGGCGCGCGCTGGTCGAGGAGCGCCTGAACCGCAATGCCCAGGCGCTGGTCGGTTTCCGCCGCGCCGAATCCGTGCTCGACCGCTATCCGCTCCATCTCCAGGGCGAATTCCGCGAGGCCATGGCACGCACTGCGCTCGCCCAGCAGGATATCGCTGTCGCCGAGCGCCAGATCCAGGCACTGGCGGACATGCCGCGCGGCAGTTTCGACCAGGAGCATCTCGCCCTGCTCCAGGCGCGGCTCGACGATATCAGCGGCCGCCCGGAGGCCGCGATGAACGGTTACAAGCCGCTCTTCGAGGCCAAGAGCCGCCCGGTCGCGGCGGAAGCCCAGTTGCGTGCGGTCAAGCTCGCGGATGCCGAGAAGCGCACCGACATCAAGCCCGAGGAAGCCATCGCCCGGCTGGAGACCGTCTCGGTCATCTGGCGCGGCGGCCGGCTGGAGATCGAGGCGCTGGCCGGACTCGGCCGGCTCTATGCCGACCAGCAGCGCTGGCGCGACGCCTTCATGGTCGCGCGCCGCGCCAACGAGAACTTCACCGAGGATCCGCTGACCAGCCGCATGCACGACGAGACGGCGCAGCGCTTCGCCGAGTTGTTCAGCGGCTCCGGCCTCGGCAAGCTGCCGCGCATCGAGACGCTGGCGCTGTTCTACGACTTCAAGGAATTCCTGCCGATCGGCCGGCGCGGCGACGAGATCACGCGCCTGCTCGCCGACCGGCTGGTCGAGCTCGACCTGCTCGATCAGGCCTCCGAGATCCTGAAATACCAGATGGACCGGCGCCTCAGCGGCGCGGCGCGTTCCACGGTCGCGGCACGCCTCGCCATGATCGACCTGATGAATGGCAAGCCCGCCGACGCGGTCCGCGCGCTCAACACCACGCGCCTCGTCGAGCTGCCGGCAGACGTCAAGCGCGCCCGTCTGCTGCTCGAGGCCAAGGCGCTCTCGGACCTCTCGCGCACCGATCAGGCGCTCGAGATGCTAGAGGTCGAGCGAGGCCCCGAGATCGATCGGTTGCGCGCCGACATCTACTGGACCGGCCGCCGTTGGCGCGAGGCGGGCGAGGCCTACGAGCGCCTGCTCGGTGAAAGCTGGCGCGGCGACGGCGCGCTCGGGGACAGCGAGCGAGCCGATGTCATGCGTGCCGGCGTGTCGTATGTGATGGCGAGCGAGAACCTGTCGCTCGACCGGCTGCGCAGCAAGTTCGCGCCGAAGATGGCCCGCGGCGCCGATGCCCGGACCTTCGCCTTCATCACCGGGGCCGACCGGACCCGCGCCGCCGACATCCGCGAGATGGCGCGCGCCACCGCGAATGCCGACACGCTCTCGGACTTCCTGAAGGCCTATCGCGAGCGCTATCCCGCCTATTCGGCAGCGATGCGCAAGCCGCAGGCTCCTGCCGCCGACAAGCTGCCTTCGCCCGCCGAGGGCGCGGCAGCCGAGCCTGCGGCGCCGCCGTCGCGGAGCTAGATCCTAGCCCGGACCCGAATTCGTGTCCTCGCCGCGCGCCTTGGCGCGCAGGACGAATTGCAGGTTGCGAATGTAGACGAAGACACCGAAGCCCTGGCCGAGGATGAAGACCGGGTCGCGCCGATAGAGCGCATACATCAGCAGCAAGGCGCCGCCGCCGATCGAAAACCACCAGAAGGTCATCGGCACGACCGAACGCCCGGCCTTCTCGCTCGCCAGCCACTGCACGACGAAGCGCATGGTGAAGAGCCCCTGCGCGACCACGCCGAGCAGGACCCACCAGTCGATATTGTTGACGAAGACGTCGTGGAAATAATTGCCGATGGTCTGCTGCAGGTCGATGAGCATCACATCGTCTCCGAGACGATCTGGGGCACGCGCTTGCGCCGCCGGATCAGCCACCAGACACCGGCGAGATCGAGGATACCGACCCAGAGCCGGTCGAAGAAGCCGTAATTCGAGACACCGGTCAGCCGCGGCCGGTCGTGCACGTCGACATGCAGCACCTTGTGGCCCTCACGCGCCATCAGCGCCGGCATGAAGCGATGCAGCGCATCGAAATACGGCAGGGCGAGATAGGCCTCGCGGCGGAAGCATTTCAGCCCGCAGCCGGTATCGCGCGTATCGTCCTTCAGCACGCGCACGCGCACGCCATTGGCGATCTTCGATTGCCAGCGCTTGAAGCCGGTATCCTTGCGACCGACGCGCTGCCCCTGCACCATCCCGGCCTGGAGGCCGGCCTTCTGCAGGACCTCGACCATCTCCGGCAGGAAGACCGGATCGTTCTGGCCATCGCCGTCGAGTGTCGCCACGATCGCCGAGCGGGCATGGCGCACGCCGCTGCGCACGGCCGCGCTCTGGCCGCAGGACTGGGCGTGGGTGACGACGCGCAACCAGGGCCGCGTCGCGGCAAGATCGGCCAGCGCAGTCGCCGTGCCGTCGGTCGAGCCGTCATTGACATAGACGATCTCGAACGGGCCGATCGCCGCGCAGGCCTTCTCGATATCGGCGACGAGCGGCGCGATGTTGCCGACTTCGTTGCGCACCGGCACGACGACGCTGAGCAGCGGATGGGAAGAGGTTTCGGTCAAAGGGACATCATCCGGAAAAACGGTCCGCAAACTGCGTCAGAGCGACGGATAGGGCAAGGGTTTCGAGCAGAAGGGTGCCTCACGGCGAGCGGGCGAAGACGGCGATCTCCAGCTTGCGCCCGCCATTGAGGTTGAAGCCGTTGATCGTGGTCACGAGTCGCGGCTTCAGGTTCTGGCTCGCCAGCGCCGCATTGAAATCAGTGGCGAAGCGGCTCTCGACGAAGGCGACGCGGCAGCCCGGCTGGTTGAGGAAGGCGGCTGCATCGGCGCCGCTCGCGGCCATGGCGAGCTTCGTGCCGGTCAGGAAGACCAGGCTCGGCTCGCGATAGCCCAGCGTCACGACGGCCGGATCGGCACAGCCGGCAGCCTTGACGCTCTCCGCCAGACGCGGCGACAGCTTCAGCGAGCGCAGGCTCTCGATGGCAAAGGGATAGACCGCGATGGTCAGCAGCAGGCTCGCCAGCACGCAGCGCCAGAGCGCGCCCTCGAAATCGAGCCGCCGGAACGCCGCGACGACGCTGACGCCGGCGAGCAGGACGAGCGCGAAGAACGGCAGCGCGAGCAACGGCACCGCCCGGTCGAGCGTCCAGTTGCCGAACAGGATCGTGCCCATCAGCGCCAGCGGCACGATCACGACGAGGCAGGCGGTGAGCACCGCGCCGCGCCGGTAGCGGTTGATTCCCCCATTGAGCACGGCGAGCAGCAGGAGCGCGGTAATCGCCGGATAGAGCGGCAGAACGTAATGCGGCAGCTTGGTCGGCACCGCCTCGAAGACCAGCCAGGACGGCACGATCCAGGCGATCAGGAACAGGATCTGCGGCTCCTTGCGTCGCACCCAGGCGAAGGGCACCGCCATCGCCGCGAAGGCCGCCGCCGGCCAGTAGGTCGCGAAGAAGACGACGAGATAAAGCCCGGGCGGCCCCCAATGCTTTTCCTGCCCCTCGGCGACCTTGCCGAGCATGTCCTGGCCGACGCTGTCGGCGAAGAAGCTGCCGCCGGTCTTGATCATGATCGCGGCGAACCAGGGCAGCGCGACCACAAGGCAGAGCAGCAATCCGGCGCCGAAGCGCAGCGGCTTCAGCCAGCGGAAGGAGCGCTGGCTCGCGCTGAGCACGAGAATCGCGAGGCCCCAGACCATCGGTACGATCGGCCCCTTGATCAGCAGGCCGAGCGCGGTCGCGCCCCAGAACACCAGCCAGTTGCGCCGGTCCGGCACGAAGGCGAGCGAGCGCGTCCAGTCGAGCCAGGTTCGGGCAAGCGCGCCCATCGTGGCGACGGCGCAGGCCGCCAGAAGCGCATCGGTCTTGGCGATGCGCGCCTCGACCCCGAGCAGCACCGCGGCAGCCATCAGCGCCCCGCCAAGCAAGGCCAGCGGCGGCGACAGGAAGGCCAATAGAGCCCAATAGGTCAGGAGCACGGTCGCGGTCGCGCCGATGAGCGAGGGAATGCGATAAAGCCAGATCTGGGTGTGCGCCTCCGGCACGCCGAGCGCCTCGCCGGCCTTCACCGCCGCGCTCTGCAGCCAGTAGATGCCGACCGGCTTCTTGTGGCGGGCTTCGTCCTGGAAGCGGATATCGACGAAATCGCCGGTCTCCAGCATCTGCTTGCTCGCCTGCGCGAAGCGCGGCTCGTCGCGGTCGAGCGGCTGGAGCGTGCTGTATCCGGGTAGGAAGGCCGCGAGCGACAAGAGCAGCAGGAAGATGCAGGCCCGCAAATGGCTGGCCGAGGCCGCTTGCTTGAGGCGGTCGATCGCTGGCGTGAGCGAAAACATCATTCATCCCCGCGGCTGCCGGCCGCAACTGTCCAGAATGCCGGCTGCCGCCCGATGGCGGGCCATTCAGGCACGATCAAGGCGGTGCCGCGCGGGGTTTACGCCGCCGGGCGTAGGTCGGCAAGCGCCGAAGGCCGATGGAGCCGATGCAGGGCGCTGCGCCGCGTCATATAATATCGCGATGTGGACGCCAGCCGTCGATCGCCGGCCGCTCCCGCGTCAATCGCTGGAGGCCGCGTTGTCGACGCGGATCGCCTGGACCATGCGCGGGGACAGGGTCATGGCCTGATCTGACGCCGGCACGACAGGCCCCACCGAAGCCGACAGGTTGATCGGCAACTCACAGGCCGCCTTGGGGCCGAGCATGGAGGCAGATTCGAGCACTGGCAGGCTGGCCGTCCTAACGAAACCGGGCTCAGCCGATGCCGGAGACGAAAGAGCCGCCGCGAGGGCGGCGATGGCGACGAACCGCAACATGGTTGCTCTCCACATGTCCCCCAATCCCATAACGAGGCAAGGCGCGACCTGTTCCGTTGGGCTGGAACCGAGCTATGCTGGCCGGAAACGGGGAAGGCTCGGCATGACGCGCCTGCTGACGAAAGCGCTGCTCTCCGGCCTCGTCGGCCTCGTCATCGGCCCGCTTTTGGGTGTGATCGCGGTCTTCGGCCTGATGCTGTTCGATCCGAAATGCGGCAGCCCCGGCGATTCCGGCGGCTGCGCGATGGGCCTGCTGACGGTGCCGGTCGCCCTCGCCTTGCCGAGCTTCGGGCTGTTCGCGCTCGTCAGCCTGATCAGAAACCTGTGGAGGCTGCGCCCGCGCGACCCCGCCGCCAAGATCCGCAGATTGCGGAACTGGGGCCGGGAAGACTGACGCCTCAGCGATCGAACGCGATTCCGAGATAGGTCCGGTCGTCGGTCCAGCCGTCGGCCCCGGAGCCCTTGACGCTGGCATAGGGGCCGATCTTGTCGGGGTCGATCCGCTCGACCTCGGCGAAGCTCGCCTCCCAGGCCGCGACCCCGAAAGCGTCCGGCTCGGCGAAATAGCCGTCGCTGAACAATTCGAGCCGCGCGACCTCGGTGGCGGGGTAATCCGCCGTGAAGACGTGCCGCTCGGCGATGGCGAAGCCGTCGAGCACGCCATAGCCGAGATCGCTCGTGGGATGATTGGAGAAGACGCGCTGGCCGCTGATGCCGCTATCGACGATCCGTTCGATCTCGGCCCGCGCGATCGTCGGCATCTCCTCGTCGCAAAGCCGCAGCACATGCGCCCTGATCGTGGCGCAAGCCTCAGCGCTCAGCCCGGCCGGCGGCTCGCGCAAACCATTCCAGACGGCATCGTCCGAGATCGAGCGCTGAGGCAGCGGATCGGCCCGCATCCTGCCAAGATGCGCCCAGCATTCGCGTCGGATCAGCGCCGTCACCCGGTCGAGCGGCTTCTCCTCGACATGGCGGATCGTTCCCAGCGCTTTCCCGCTCAGCCGGATGCCGGAATCGCCGATCGAGACCAGTTGCAGCACCGGGCCGTCATGATAGCCCAGCGCCAGCGTGCAGCCGATCCGGACGGCGGGATCGGCCGATGCCTTGTCCAGCAGGCCATGCGCGGCATAGCCCCCGCGCAGTGCATCGCCCAGCGCCTGGACCAGCCTGCGTATGCGATCCGGCCCGCCGCGAACGCTCAGGTCCTCGTCGAGCAGGAAGCGGGTGAGCTCCGTCGCCACGAGGACGGAGGCGAAGCGCCCGGCCCGCATGGCGCCAAAACGGCGCCCGCTGCGGTCGGTCACCCCGTCGATCACGGCATAGCCGCGGCCGGGCAGGATGACGACACTGTCCTCGTTCTCCTCAGGCGTGGCGAAGCGCTTGCCGAGGCTGAAGCATTCAATCTGCATGGTCGTCGTCGTATCCGGCTGTCAGCGTATGCCCGTCGCCTCTGTCAGTTGCCGGTCACTTGGCGCCACTTCTCGATCATCGCCTTGGTGCCGCCGAGCTCCTCGACGGACTTGAGCTTGACCAGCTTCAGTTCGGAAAGCGGCTTCACATCGCCGGGCGCGGCGACATCCTTGCGCACCGAGCGGCGGCCCGCCTCCTTGACCAGCGCCTCCTGCGTCTTCTTCGACAAGGCCCAGTCGATGAAGCGCTTCGCCGGCTCCGGGTTAGGCGCGCCCTTCAGCATCGCGACACCGTCGGGCGAGGTCGTGGTGCCGTCCTCGACATAGGCGATCTTCACCGGGGCACCGCCGGCGACATATTCGAGCGCGTTGTCCTCGAGCGTCAGGCCGAGCGGCGCCTCGCCATCGGCGACGAAGCGCGGGACCGCGCCGGAGCTGTCGGAAAAGACGAAGTTCTTGGCCAGCTTGCCGTAGACATCCCAGCCCTTGTCGCCGCCGGCCGTCAGCACGGTCGTCATCTGCTGGAAAGCCGAACCGGAATTGTCGACGCGGGCCGAGGCAACCTTGCCCTTCCACTTCGGATCGGAGAGCTCGGCCCAGTTCTTCGGGATGTCGGCATCCTTGACCATGCGCTTATTGACCATCAGCACGTAGATGACGGTCGTGTAGGGCGTCCAGGCCGGGCTGCTGACGAAGCGCTCGTCGATGGCGCCCTGATCCTTCGGCGCATAGGGCGCGAGCAGGTCGGCATTCTCGCCCAGCAGCGAGCCGGTCACGCTCCAGATCACGTCGGCCTTGGGCGCGGCAGCCTCGGCGCGGGCACGGCGGAAGACGTCGCCGGAACCGAGCTGGACGACCTCGGCCTTGATGCCGGTTTCGGCTTCGAAGAGCGGGATCATCTTCTGCACGATCGAGGACTTGTGGGCGGTGTAGAGCACGACCTTGTTGTCGGCCGCGACCGCCGCTCCCGCGACACCGAACAGCCCCGCCGCCAGCAGGATGCGGCCGACCCAGATTTTCCGCGACGTCATGATGTTCAAGATCCTCTCCCAGTGCGTCGATCTGTGCCGACGATGATCAGCCATCTTGCCGTCCAATCGCGGCCATGCGCAACTAGGGGAAAGGGGAGATTCTTTGCCGGCATGGCTTATTTGAACGTCGAAGGCGCGATCAAGCGCTACGGGCCCACAACCGCGCTGAACGGCGTGTCCTTTTCCGTCGCCCAAGGGGAGTTCTTCACGCTGCTCGGCCCGTCCGGCTGCGGCAAGACGACCTTGCTGCGCTCGATAGCCGGCTTCTCGCAACTGTCGGAGGGCAAGGTTTCGCTCGACGGCACCGATCTGCTCTCAGTGCCGCCGCATAAGCGCGATATCGGCATGGTTTTCCAGGACTATGCGATCTTCCCGCACCTGACCGTCGCCGAGAACGTCGCGTTCGGCCTCAAGGCGCGCAAGGTCGCCGCATCGGAGATTCGCGACCGCGTCGCGGAGGCGCTGGCGACCGTGCGCCTTTCGGCGCTGTCCGAGCGCCTGCCCGCGGCGCTCTCGGGCGGCCAGCAGCAGCGCATCGGCATCGCCCGGGCGATGGTGGTGAAACCGCGCCTGCTGCTGATGGACGAGCCCCTATCCAATCTCGACGCCAAGCTCCGGCTCGACCTGCGCGACGAGATTCGCGACATCCAGCGCACGATCGGCATCGCCGCGATCTATGTCACCCACGATCAGGAAGAAGCGCTCGCCATCTCCGACCGGATCTGCGTGATGGATGGCGGCTCGATCGAGCAGATCGGTACGCCCCAGCAGATCTACGGCCAGCCGGCGACGCGCTTCGTCGCCTCCTTCGTCGGAACGATGAACCTGCTCCAGCCCTCCACCTTCGGCCTGCCGGACGTACCGGGCGTGGCGCAATGGGCCCTGCGGCCGGAGCGCCTGCGCCTTGCCGAGGCCGGGGCGGCCGGGCACGGCGCCTCCGCCATCACCGGCGTGGTCGAGCATTTCACCTATCTCGGCCGCGAGGCCCATCTGACGGTCCAGGCCCAGGGCAACCGGCTCGTCGCGCAGATCGCCGCCCCTCCCCCGGACCTCGTCATCGAGGCCGGTCGGGAAATCCAGCTCAGCTTCGACCGGGCCGATCTGCACGCCTTCGATGCCGCAGGCCAGCGTCTCCAGACGGAGCTTGCGGCATGAGCGCGGTCGCCGCCCCGGCAAGGCGCATCGGCTGGCGCCCGGATTTCTGGACGCTCGTCGCGGTAGGAGCCTGGGCGATCCTGATCGTGCTGCTGCTCATCCCGCTCGGCCTCGTGCTGATCTCCAGCTTCCGCGACGAGAGCGGCCAGCTCACGCTCGCCAACTGGCAGCGGCTGTTCACCAGCACGCGCTACTTCAACGCCCTCATCAACACGCTGATCGTCGGCTTCGGCGGGCTGGCGGGGGCGCTCCTGCTCGGCTCGGTCATGGCCTTCTGTATGGCTCGCCTGCGCATCGCGGGCGGCCGCTTCGTCTCGATGATGGCGATCCTGGCGCTGGTCTCGCCGCCCTTCATCGGCGCCTATTCCTGGATCGTTCTGTTCGGCTCGGGCGGCATCGTCCGGCAGACCCTGATGGGCTGGGGCATCAACATGCCGCCGATCTTCGGCGTCTGGGGCATCCTCATCGTCTTCGCCTTCAAGTTCTATCCCTACGTCTACCTGCTGACGTCCGGCGCGCTCGCCAATATCAACCGCTCACTGGAAGAAGCCGCGGAGAATCTCGGGCTGACGCCGTTCCAACGCGTGATGAAGGTCTCGTTCCCGCTGGTCCTGCCGGCGCTCTCGGCCGGCGGCCTGCTCGCGCTGATCCACGCCATTGCCGATTTCGGAACGCCGCGCCTCCTGGGACGCGGCTTCAACGTGCTCGCGACCGAGGCCTACACGGCCTATTCCGCCGAGATCGGCTCCAATCTCGGCATGGCGACGACGCTCAGCCTCGTCCTGATCCTGATGTCGATGATCTTCGTCTTCATCCAGCGCTACATGTCACGGCGCAACGTCTATCACAGCAACCTGATCAACCGGCCCGAGAAGATCCAGCTGCGTGGCTTCGCCAATGTCGCGGCCCATGCGGCGGTCTATTTCATCGCGCTGGGCGGCGCGATGCCGGCAATCATCGCGGCGATCTACTCGATCCGGAAGACGAACGGACCGGTCTTCCAGCCCGGCTTCGGCCTCGAAAGCTACAGCCGCATCATCGCCACGCTCGGCGATGTCGTGCGCAATTCTCTCGTCTTCTCCGGCGTCTCCGTGCTGCTGATCGTCGTCATCGGCACGCTGATCGGCTGCCTGGTGGCAAGGCGCAACACCGCCCAGAGCTCGCTGCTCGATGCGACCCTGATGGTGCCCTATGTCATGCCGGGCATCGTCGTCGGCGTCGCCTTCATCGCGGCCTTCAACACGCCACCGCTGGTGATGACCGGCACGGCCGCGATCATCATCCTCTCCGTCTTCATCCGCCGCCTGCCCTATGCCGTGCGCTCCTCGGCGGCGGCGCTGCGGCAGGTCGGGCCGAGCATGGAGGAAGCGGCGATCTCGCTCGGCTACAGCCCGGTCCAGGCCTTCATGAAAGTCACCATCCCGCTGATCCTGCCCGGCATCGTCGCCGGCGCAATGCTGTCCTTCGTGACGGCGGTCAACGAATTGTCCTCGTCGCTGGTGCTCTATGTCGGCGGGACGATCACGATGCCGGTCAAGATCTACATCGCGATCAACGATGGCGACTACGGCACGGCCGCCTCACTCTCGACGATCCTGCTCGTGCTCAGCGGCACCGCGATCTACCTCGCCTTCCGCCTGCTGGGCCGCGACGAACGCGCCTTGCTCTAGGCGCAAGGCCAGGCGAGGCCCACAGGCAGATCAGATCAAGGCACGGTTCTTGAAACGCCGCCAACGAGAGGCCATCTCTCGGATCAGGCTGGAACAACGCGTTCCCGCAATGGAACAAAGAGGGTACGAAATGTCGCTCTACGGGACTTTGAAGAGCAGCGTTACAAGGGTTCGCCAGATGCCGGCTCCAAACATTCGGCAAGCTCCACTTGCTTTCGGCATGGTCAGTCTGGCGATCGGCTACTACCTACGCAAGATTCTTGGTCTGTACGACGCAGCCGCCGTCACCCCGCTTGGACTCTCTTTGCTCTCCGTTGCTGGAGCGGCGCTCCTGACATGCGCGATCGTGATCGCGGCGGGCTTCGTCGCCGAGGGCGAACGCGCTGAGCAGGCGTAGCAGCGGCCCGGCAAGCCCCAGCTCGATCACGCCTTGAAAGACAGTTGGAAAGCGGCTGGATTCTTCCAACTGTCGAGGCACCGCAAACGGGCTGAGTGCTTGAAAGGAGTGGCGAGCCCGGCAGGATTCGAACCTGCGACCAGCAGCTTAGAAGGCTGCTGCTCTATCCATCTGAGCTACGGGCCCGAAAGCGAGGGAAGTCCCTCGCCTGTCGGCATCAATGCGTCCACTGACCGACGCGCGTGAACTTGAAATTGTCGGAATAGGAGGCCGTGCGACGCTTGGCTTCGTTCGGCTGTTCGACGCGATAGGCGATGCCGTTGCGCGTGGCATAGGCAACGGCAGCAGCCTCGCTGTCGAACCAGAGCTTGAGCTGGCTCTTCATGTCCGAGGACGAGGTCCAGCCCATCAGCGGCTCGATCTGCCGCGGCGCCTCCGGCTCGTACTCAAGCAGCCAGCGCTCGGTCTTGGCCGTGCCGGACTGCATGGCCGTGCGGGCCGGGCGATAGATGCGTGCGGTCATGAAAGCGCTCTGCCGTCACCAAACCTGTGCAGCCCGCGACGCGAACCGCTTAATACAACCTCGGAATGATGGTCGGGGCACCAGGATTCGAACCTGGGACCCTCTGCTCCCAAAGCAGATGCGCTACCGGGCTGCGCTATACCCCGACAGTCCGCAAGTGCATCGAAACACTCGCGAAACTCCCGCAACGTCCAAACGTCAAGCCGTTGCAGGCCGGAACGCAATAGCATCGGCCGGTCGGTTTGGGAACAGGAAGTTCCCGTAAACTCCCCAGCGATGTTCTGCGCTCGTTCCGGCCCCTCTCCCCGGAGGGCTGGCCGTGGGTGAGCGGGCGACGATCCAGCAGCTCTCTGCTGAGCAGGGAAGTCGGTGCGCCTATTGTGGCGTTCGACTTGTCGTTCCAGGTCTCGACCGGAGGGGGGGGGGCGGACAGCTTGGAAGGAAGGCCAGCCGAACACCGGCCCTCGCCGGTCCTACAAGTTCCGCCGCGCGACCTTCGACCACGTCGTCCCCAAATCGGCGGGCGGCAAGGATCGATGGGATAATCTCGTCGTCGCCTGTCTCTGGCGCACCGGCTACCGCGCGAACCAGCCGGCCGATGTCGCCTTCCTGAAAATCGCTCGCCGGCTTCGGCGCCGCTCGCACCCGCACCAGCAATACGAAACCACCGGCTGGCGGCCGTCGTCGAACAACGGCTTGCGATCGATCACCTATCCCGCGGCTCCCGTCGAGGCCTCCCCCCATGTCTGAGCGGGCAAGCACGAGCAGGTTCAGGCTTTCGACGATCTTGCCGTTCTGGACGGCGTCATTGATGTCGCCGGCTTCTATCTTCTTCTCGACGCGGTCGATCCGAAGCTCCTGGGCCTTAGCCGCTGCCCCGAGCTTCTCCATGTTGTTCTCTCGGCTGTAGTACCAGCCGAAAGCGACGAACAGGATCAGCACTATGTTGAACGTGCTGACGGGCTGCTTCATGAAGGCTTTCAGCATATCGGGCCCCGTTTTATCATCCATCGGCATATCCTAAAGCGCAGGCCAGTCGGGATTGTTCACTTCGAGGCAGCGATGTGTTTGATCGCTTGATCCTTGGCGGCGGAGCCGGAAGACGATCCGACCCAGTAGTAGACGACGCCGGCCGCCAGAGACTGCCAGACGCCAAGCAGGAACAGCACCACGTCCTGCCGCACGCCAGACGCTTGCCGAGATCCCTCCGGCCTTCGTAACGCTCGAAATAGGCCGGACCGCCGTACTCCTTCAGCGCCTTGAAATAGTCCGTCTCAAGGCATGCTTGAGCCAGGAACTCAGCCTCGCGTCCCGGCGTGCCGATCCCGCCCGCCTTCAAGCCATTCCTGATTGTCGACGATGCCTTGGACAACGGCAGCATTGCGTTTCGCGCCGCATGCCTTGGCGAGCTGCGTCAGGTCAGAGGTCGTGAACATGAATGCTCCGAGCAACAAAAAACCCGCCGGGCATGCGACGGGTTCTTTGGGGTTGAGATTAGATGAGTGATCGGGCAGATTAATGATTAGGCATTTTCAGGGATTGGGGTTGAAATCTTGAAACGAGATTGGCCGAACGGCTTAGATTCCGTTCGATCTATTGGCGTAATCGGTTCATGTGTCGCACGAGATGCTAGGGTTTCTGTCTTTCCAGAAGCGCAGTGCCATTACCTTTGGCGCGTAAACACCATTAGTCTCATGTCAAGAAATTTGCGGAATCCCGTGAATCTGGAGCGGTTTGATTTCGACGAACCATCGCTAATGACCATTGACAGGGACATAAACAAGAATTTTGACCTAAACGAGCTAATGAGCCATGGTTCAATTATAATAGATTTTTATCGTGACACTTACTCTGTAGTTGATTTGGGCGGTGGTCGCTACGTAACATTCGGGTATGAACTAGAGAAGATTGGCTGCGAAGCGCTGGATTTGCCTGTTGTTAGGGGCATACCATTCACTGATCCATCTTACCCCGAACTATGGCTGTCCCATTTCCTAAAATTCTCCCGGCGCGTTAACGCGGCTAAGAGTCCGTCCCGGAACTCATGACGCTCGCGCGATGCGGCGGATAAGAACCATGGCGGCGGCTGCGTAGAGGAAGGCCGTCGCGGAGGCGATGGTGGCTTCGGCGTCCTTCCAGAGCCGTCTATTTC